>Ga0256826_1001231_pt1 | contig 15926 bp, 17 predicted proteins | sample CV79metaG_FD_185975 | JGI IMG/M metagenome (GOLD analysis project Ga0256826, IMG submission 185975) | Hydrothermal vent microbial communities from East Pacific Rise, Pacific Ocean - CV79 | ecosystem: Environmental > Aquatic > Marine > Hydrothermal vents | place: Pacific Ocean: East Pacific Rise...
GAATTTTACCTGCGAATGGAAAAATACGACCAGGCGGTTACCCGCCTGACGTATCTGACCAACACCTACCCGGATGCAGGCATCACCCCCAGGGCACTGGAACTGCTGGATCGCCTGAAGGCAGGAGACCTGCCAGGATTCAACCTGTCGTCCTGGTTCAGGGATACCCTGTTACCGGACTGGACAATTTTTAATTCTCAGGCAGAAGAGGAAATCAGCGAACCGCTACAGTAACAGTCATACCACTACTTTCTCCTCCACTTCAGCAAAAGCACTTGATACAGGGGACACCTCCATGGCTCTCACAGGACAGATAGGAACACAAAGTGCACAACCAGTACACTTTTCAGGGGCAAAAATTACTTCCATCCCCGGACGTTTAATATACAGTGCACCTACCGGACAGATACCAGTACAGGCTCCGCACTGAAAACATTTTTCATCGTCACGATTAATGGCAGCGGCCAGCCGTTCTGCCTGAACGCCGCAGGATTTCAGATAATCGAGTGCTTTTTTCACCTTTTCCTGCACACCCTTCAACTCCAGAATCATCACTCCTTCACGCTGGGGGAGAATATCAGCCTTTAAAATATTAAACTCAATATCATACTGTTTAACCAGCTGATAAATCATTGGTTCACTGCTTGTTTCTTTAGGAAATCGAAGGATATATATTCGTGTTGCCATAGTAGTATCTACCTTAAAAAATTAATGAGAAAACAAGCCATCATTTACCTGCACCACCAGCTCTTCCAGGGGGGCATCGGTGTCAATACGAATGGCCAGTTCCTCTTTTGTCAATTCCTGAAAACGTTTTTTCTGCGCCTGATAAATTTTCCAGTTACCGTCTGACACTGCAGTGGAATCATCCGCACGAAGAGCCAGACGTTTTTTTACCACCTGTTCGCTGCAACTGCAATACACAAAAATGATCCGCGCCTGACCGACAAGGCGGATTCGCAGCAGTTCCCGCTCTACGTACGATTGATAAGACCCATCCAGCACGACAGATGCGGAGCTATCCTTCTTAAGATGCGTCTCTGCCAGATCCAGAAGTGCATCGTAGGTCATCCTGCTGAATTCAGGTGTGTAAATACCGCCATCGACCTCTTCCTGCTGAGCTGTTTCTGCCCTGATTCCAGCAAGCTCTTTCCGTACCCGATCAGAATTATAATAGGGTAACTTAAACTGTTTTGCCCAGGCAGATGCCAGATAACTCTTGCCGGTGGCAATCATACCAAAAAAAACCAGCAGTAGATTTTCAGGCTGCGGCATATTTTTCAGCAAGAAGAAAATGTTGTTTTGCCTGTTCTATGCAGGCCGCTTTCGTTTTTTCGTCAACAGCAGGATCACTGGCGGTGAATAACGCTATTTTTGCACGAACATAGGTTCGATAACATTTATAGAAATTCAGCATTTCGAGAAGCCCGATATCACCAGATCTTTCAATAAATTGTTCAATAAAATAATTGGAAAGTTCTTCTTCCCCATGAAAATCAAGATCCATAGCCAGAAATGCCACATCAGCTGCCACGTCGGTGTAGCGGAATCGTTCATTAAATTCTATGCAGTCAAAAATATAGATGGGATCAGCCAGGCAGATATTTGCCGAGTGCATATCACCATGACAATCACGTATTTTACCAGCATCAATCCGTGCCTGAAAACGATCTTCATGGCTCAGGAATTCTTTCGCCCAAGTGGAAATCAGCTCAAACTGATTTCTGCTTAATGCTCCCTGCCCTACAAAAGCTTCTGTCTGCTCAAAATTTTCAAGAACATTTACGGCCACTGATTGCGCCAGACCAAACTCAGGTATTTCTCCGTCTCCTGCGGCCTGTGTATAAAAAGGTACCAGTTGTTCGATGATGCCATCGAGATGTGTACGAGTAAGATTTCCGGCTCTCACGACCCGACCCATCATTTTTTCCTCAGGCATCCGGGCCATGCAGATGCCATATTCAACGACTTCCCCTTCGCCATTTAAACACAAACTGTCTTCGTCCACATTCAAGGTTACCAGCCCTTCGTAAAGATCCGGGCAAAGCCGACGATTTAACTGCAACTCCTGTTCGCAGAAATATTTTCGTTTTTCAAGGGTTGAGAAATTCAAAAAACCAAAATCAACCAATTTTTTGAATTTATACACAAAATCACCGGCCAGGAAAACAAAAGAGATATGGGTCTGAACAAGAGTAACCTTATCCACTGGATGGGGGTAATTTTCTTTTCGCTGTAAAAACTCTACAAATGAGGGGAGACTCATTGAGTAAACTCCTTTCAGGGTATATTGAACACAAATTTTTTCTGAGGTTTTAATTTATATATCGTGCTACCTTAAACATTTCATTTATAACTTTCCACCCAAAACTACCAGCAGATGAATCAAAAAACCATACTTGAACTATTGACCGGAGTACAGCAGGGAAGCTGCTCTATAGATCAGGCATTGCACACATTGCGTCACTTGCCCGGAGAGCACATAAAAGATGCCTGTATAGATCACCACAGACGGCTTCGCACCGGTATCCCTGAAGTTATTTTCGGAGAATCCAAGACAGCCCCCCAGATCATCAATATCGCAAAATCATTTCACCTAGAGAAGGAGGTATTCCTGGCAACAAGAGTAGACGCAGAAAAAGCAGAACTGGTAATACAACAGCTCCCGAAATTGCAGTACCATAAATCCGCCAAAATTATTTCCTCTATTCTTCCAGGACCATATCTGCCACATGTACGAGGCAATATTCTCATTATTTGTGCCGGCACCTCGGATATCCCGGTGGCAGAAGAGGCACATATCACGGCTCGTGCTCTGGGGAATCCGGTAACAACCCATTATGATGCAGGGGTTGCCGGTCTGCACCGCCTCTTTACCAGACAGGAGGATATCACCTCTGCCTCAGTTATTATTGTGGTAGCTGGTATGGAAGGAGCCTTGCCAAGTGTTGTCAGCGGAATCTGTTCAGCTCCTGTGGTGGCCGTCCCCACGTCCATTGGCTACGGTACAAGTTTTGGTGGTATCACCGCTCTTTTCAGTATGCTCAACAGCTGTGCGCCCGGTCTTGCCGTGGTAAATATTGACAATGGATTTGGTGCTGCCTGCCACGCATCCGCCATAAACCGAAAAAATCTGCCCCAAACCTTGCAAGAATCCGGCAATACGGTATAATCGCTCTGTCTTTCATCGAATCAATTTTGGATGAATCCGCAATAACCATTTTTATTCTTTGCCGGCAAAGAATCGATATTCCTTCAGTATGCTGCAATAGGATGAAACAACATTGGTTTTTCACAGCATGGATTTTTTTGACTACATACACCTATCATGATGGTTTTGTAAAAACCTAATTTATCTCAAACATTAATTTCAGGAATCCTGAATGAACACATCACTTAAGCTTAAACTTTCTGCACTATTCTTTCTCGTTGCCATGTCAGTGGTTACTATCGTCCCGTCTTTTTACAGCAACACGCCAGACTGGTGGGAAAAATATATGGCTCCGGAAGGATTACGCCTGGGACTCGATTTACAGGGAGGTATGCACCTTGTCCTGCAGGTAAATCTTGATAAAGCTGAAGAAGACTCCCTTGAACTTGCGGCCAATGAATTAAAAGACAACCTCAAACAGGAGGGGATCAGTGCTGTTCGCACAAAATCCGACAAGGGGGTTGTTCTCTTCACTCTGCCAAACTCCGGTACCATTGATACCGTTAATCAGATGGTAAAGGATGGCTTCCCGGAGATTAACGTGAAAGTGGATGCCAAAGAGGGATCCTTTCCACAAATCACCATCACCCTTAAAAACTCAGAAATCGATTTTATCCGTACCCACGCAGTTGAGCAATCACTTGAAATTATAAGAAATCGAATAGATCAGTTTGGTGTCTCAGAACCAGTTATCATTCGCCAGGGAGAGGCAGAAATCGTTGTCCAGCTACCCGGTGTTAAAGACCCGAAACGTGCTCTGAAACTTCTTGGTGACACGGCGCAACTTGAATTTAAACGGGTTGCCGATACTGCTGGTATAAACCTGTTACAACTGGCAGATGAAGCCTTGAAAACCGAGCAGTGGAATGGACAATGGAGCAGTCACGTTGAAGTTGAAAAACTCAACCGTGCTCTTGAAAATAAGTTACCGGAAAACACAAGGGTTTATATTGAAAAAGATACCGACCAGGAAACAGGAAGAGAAATAATACGCCCTATTCTCCTTGATACTCAGATTCTGATGACAGGAGAAATGGTTAAGAATGCCCAGGTACGCATTTCCAACCAATTTAATGAACCTTACGTTTCCATTGATTTTACTTCCCGTGGCGGCAGGGTTTTCGCCAAACTCACTGAAGAGAATGTGGGTAAACGGATGGCCATTGTCCTTGACGACATTGTTCGTTCTGCCCCTGTTATCCGTGAAAAAATCCTGGGCGGCTCCGCCCAGATCAGCGGCAGTTTTTCCCACGAAGAAGCGGCAGATCTTGCCATTGTCCTTCGTGTTGGTGCCCTACCGGCACCAGTTGATATTATTCAGAATATGACGGTTGGGGCAAGTCTTGGGCAAGACTCCATCGACAAAGGGCTGATCTCAGGTATCTTTGGTGCCTTGATCGTTCTCTGCTTTATGGCCATCTATTATCGCCTCTCCGGTATCATTGCCAACAGTGCCCTTATTTTAAATATTCTCTTTCTGTTCACGGGACTTGCCATATTAAACGCCACCCTGACCTTGCCCGGTATCGCAGGTATTATTCTTTCCATTGGTATGGCAGTTGATGCCAACGTCCTTATTTTTGAACGAATGCGGGAGGAATATGCCCTTGGTAAATCGGTTAAATCGAGTGTGGACGGAGGATTTGGCAAGGCATTCTGGACCATTGTGGATTCCCAGGTCACAACCCTTATCACTGCCATGGCACTCTTTATGTTTGGAACCGGCCCCATCAAAGGCTTCGCCATCACCCTCTCACTGGGTATTGTTTTTAACCTCTTCACTGCTCTTTTCTGTTCGCGGCTGATATTTGAAACCCTGTATTCCTTCCGCTCCCTGAAGAAGCTTCATTTTATGCAATTTATCGAAAAGCCCAATATTAATTTTATGCTTATACGTAACATCACCTTTGGAATTTCAGGAGTTCTGGTGGCTATTGGCCTTATTGCATTTTTCCAGATCTCCAGAGGCAAGGCCAATCTGGGTGTTGATTTTACCGGCGGTTCACTCCTACAGTATAAAGCCACCCAGGATTTCACCATGAATGAAGTACGAAAGGTTTTTGGTGATAATGATATGGCCCATATGAATCTTCAAGAAGTTGAAGGTGAGCATCGCCTGATAGTAAAAATCAAGAAAGCAGCCCACGTAGTTAGCGGACTTGATGAACAGATTACAGCACTGCTCGCAGCAGAACTGCCTGACAAAGGTTTTGTCCTGGAAAGTCAGTCTGAAATCGGATCGTCAGTAAGTAAAGTGCTACGAAATAAAGCATTTCAGGCTATTTTTATCTCATTTCTTGGAGTTATTCTCTACCTTGCCATGCGCTTTGACATCCGTTTTGGCCTGGCAGCGGCAGTTGCCACCCTGCATGATGTTATTGTGGTGCTCGGTATCTGCTGGCTCCTTAATCTTGAGATTACCCTGCTTATTGTCACGGCTCTCCTGACTCTTGCCGGATATTCACTTAACGACTCGGTGGTCGTCTTTGATCGAATCCGTGAAAATATGCAGAAGAACCAAGATAAAACCCTGCTTGCCCAGATAAACCGGAGTATCAACGAAGTAATGAGTCGAACGTTCGTCACCTCACTCACCACCGCCATGGTTCTCCTTGCCCTGTTTTTCTTCGGTGGATCTGTCATTCACAATTTTTCACTGACATTACTGCTTGGTGTGCTTGTTGGTACCTATTCATCTATTTTTATTGCCAGTCCAATTCTCAGTCTGTGGCCTGCTAAAAAAATCTGAGGTAATCCAAAACTTTTTCAATTCACTGGAGAAATGCTTTAGCAGAATATTTTCGAGCACAAAAAGAAAATATTCTGCTAAGACACCTAAATATATAAATGACACAACCGCAACTTCCTAAAAATGTACATCGCCTGGAGCCGGGCGAACCCTTCAGCTTTACCTGCCACCCTGCGATAGATTGCTTTACAGACTGTTGCCGACAGCTTGAGCTGGCACTCACCCCATATGACATTTTACGCTTAAAGCGTCAAACCGGGATGGATTCTGCTGCATTCCTGGCACAATACGTCATTCAGGAACAGGAAGAAGAAGACGCCTTTCCACGTTTTTACCTGACCATGGTTAACGATGGTCGCGCCTCCTGTGTATTTGTTTCCGACAAAGGTTGTACCGTCTATCCCGGAAGACCAGGCGCCTGCCGTGCCTATCCCATGGGACGTGCTGCCATTCGACAGGAGGGCAACTCCATGGAAGAGTATTTTGTTCTTTTACGGGAAGCTCACTGTCACGGTTTTCAGGAAAAAGAACTGCAGACTTCTGCAACATACGCAACTGATCAGGGACTTCATTCATATAATGAATTTAATGATATCGTAGCCACTGTACTGCAGCACGATACAATCCGAGGTGGATTGCAACTCACACCGCAACAAATCGAGTATTTTGTGCTGGCTTTGTACGATCTTGACTCTTTCAGGAAACAGCTTCAGGAGGGAATTCTACCACACAGCGCCTCATACAAGAACGAACTGCATAAAGAAGATGAGCCGCTTCTCCATTTCGGTGTTACATGGCTGCACAGGGAGTTATTCGACCAATGCAGTTAAAACTTGTCATATTCGACTGCGATGGAGTGATGTTTGACTCAAAGTTTGCCAATCAGACGTATTACAATTTCCTGCTGAAACATTTTGGTTATGCCAACATGGACATGGAAGAGCTTGAATATGTGCATATCCATAACGTGGCGGAATCCACCCGCTATATCTTTCGACATTATCCCGACCAGGATCTTTCTGCGGTTGATGCGTTTCGCCAGGAAACAGGATATTCCCGATTTCTGCAATATATGACCATGGAAAAAGATCTTGTCCAATTCCTGAACATATGCAAAAACAGGTATCAGCTGGCAGTCTCCACAAATCGAACCAACACCATGGAGCCTATTCTGGATCTTTTTCAACTGGGAAGTTATTTCACAAAAGTGATGACAGCAGAGAATGCAGGGCGTCCGAAACCGGCACCCGATGCATTACTTGAAATTCTTGATCATTGCAATTGCCAGGTGGGTGAAGCCATTTATATAGGCGACTCCATCATTGACCGTCTACATACAGACGGTTGTGGTATGCGGCTTATTGCCTTTAAAAACAAGGCACTGGCAGCCGAATATCATGTAAGTAGTTTTTTGGAAATTTTTGATCTTCCGCCTTTTTCAACTGCCTGAAAAGCTTTAGCCGCTTGAGCAGTTACCGCTATACGTCCTCATCAGATTCATCTACCCGCTTAATTTCTTCCATCAAAAGCATCATAAAACCACCTATTTTTTGCGGTGTTCATCTCTTCTGTTGTCTAGTCAGCCCTGTAGTGAAAGTATAAAGTCCTTTTTCTCTTTAAGTATGGCAAATAAAGCAGACTGATTCTGCCTCTTTCCGTAGCTGGCATTTATCACACACCCCTCACGAAAAGAAACATCAGACTGGAGCACTTCTTGGGCTGATAGAAAATGAAATTCCTTTTGTAACTTGGAATAAATACGTTGACACTGCAGTTCTGGCACAGAATGAGCCTGAACGTAAATACAGCCGATGTGTGCGAGCAATTTTGCATAGAGGGGGAGCATCCGAAAATACTTTTAAGCACATCAATGACCGACACCCTTTTTATTATCACCCAGGTTTCATGGTAGAACTAAGCGAAATGCTGGATATTACCAACTCAGACATAAAAGATTTATCCTTTACAATAAGTAAGTTACGTAAAGATCTCGCCAAACTGTTCATAAAACTTGCAAAAGATGAATTGCCGGAAGAAATAGACGTTTCAAAGTTGGAAAATTACAGGTCATTCCAGCGAATAGACAATGAGAGTAAAACATTTTGATTTTGTTACCAGTTCAGCCTGGAACGTGCGGAAGCAGATGGTTTGCTGGTTGAGACAATATTATGATCAATAGAATGATGTAGTGGACTTGTTTCTAGTGACAGCTTGCTACTCTTTATTTGTGACATTGTGAGTCAAAATGCTATTGTGCACACAGACGGATGGAGTGGCTATACGGTCGTGCATAAACTTCAAGGACATCTTCCATCGCCGCCACAAACCGTGCGTTATGGTCAGGAGGAATCTTCCAGTATTTACTCAAACGAGGCTTAAGTTCATTTGTTTTAAACGGTTGCACACTGTCATTGGAGAAACCGTTGCGACGATTTTCAACTCAATCAATTTCTCCGCCAATAACCGGACTGTCCAACGTTTTTGACCTATTGGAGGATTTGAGCATGCCAGAGCCAGCAAGTGAGCTTTAAATTCACTTCCAAATTGAATTTCTTGCGGTGGCTTGATTCGCTTTTTTCGTTCTATAGAAGCCTGAATCCCATCTTCTACAAATCTTTTCTTAAGATGTTCAAGGCTGCGTGGGGTTACTCCCAGAGCTTCTGCTACTTGTGCTACGATCCATTTCGGGCCGTGTTCTCCGGCATCAAGCAAAAGTAGAGCCCGTGCATATAATACAGTCCGGGCCGCCCTCTTTCCTTTTGTAGAAATTGCCTCAAGCTGTTCTCGTTCTTCTTCAGTCAGTGTGACTCTGTATCGTGGTATCATATCGTCCTCTCACTTTTAGGACGACTATAACATATATAGGAACCCAATGCGAAGTTTTAAGATATACAATGTACTAGAGGGAATAAATTTTTCTCCATTTTTAAACAATTCTTTTGTAATCCCTGAAGTACCTGCTATACTTGGCAGTATTGTTATAATATCTACTATACTCTCAATAAACTATGACTATAGCCAACGATCATCTGAAAAATGTTTTCCAGGAAGTCAGTGACTATTTTGCCAACATCCAGGACATCACTGTACGTCCCGGTGAGGGGTCTCCGCCTGACTATTATACAGTTACCTACAATGTAGCAGGTGTTTGTAAAAAAAATAATGGGGAGGTGTACAGTTGCGACACTCATGTCATCTCGATTTCCCTCCCCTTTGGTTTTCCGCATTTCCCCCCCAACTGCCTGCCCGAAAGCCCAACTTTTCACCCCGATTTTGATTCATCCGCTATCTGTATTAATGATGTGTGGGATACTGATAAATCAATTGTTCATCTAATCCAGCATATGGGTAAGATGATTGGTGGAGAATTTTTTTCAAAATCCAATGCCTTTAATGAGGAAGCCGCAAAATGGTACCAGGCGAACAGTGACCTGCTTCCGTTTGACAGCAGTTCATTTGACAGGAGATCTGAAACCCCAGATACTGACAAATCCATTGATACTCAGGAAGGTGAGCTTTTTGTAAAATCCATTCCACTGGAAAGTGACGATCCTCCTGAAAACGAAGTCGACGTTAACCAATTGGAATTGCTGGCTAGCCAGAAACGCTTTCATTCGCTGGCAAGGGAACTTCAGAATACAAAACAACCTTTTAACGGTCGCAACGAACTGCAAAGTCAAACAGAGGAAGCAATCGCCACAGCCAGAAATTCCTTCAAAAATGCTGAAAAACTGGAACATAAAGGACAGCAACAGAAAGCCCTGAATCTCTACCTCGAAGTAGAGGAGAAAGTTGCAGACTATCCCCTCATCCAGGAATCCAAAGAAAGAGTTCAACAAGCCTTTGACCTTTTAGGTGACTGGGTAAACGGAAACAACCAGGAAGATGATCTTGATGACTGGGACAGTGGAGATACCCTGGAGACTGATTTTACAGATAAAGCCTTTACACCTCCTCCCGCGACACGAAGCGGTGGGAAAAAGAAGCGCGGGAACAAGAGAGCATCCACAACATTAAGCAAACGCTCCTTTTTTGAAAAAACAAAGGATGCCAGTAAAAAATGGCTCCTTTTTACCCTGATTGGTGGAGTTGTTATCCTCGCAGGAATGCTTGTTTTTTCTTATTTTTCTCTTGGCGAAAATCTTAAGCAAGCTGACATCGCCTATACCACATGTAAAAACCTGCTGAATAAAAATGACTTCAAAAATGCCCTAAATAAATGTACAGAAGCCAGAACGCTGCTCTCTGAAATGAAATATGTGAGACGAAGTAAAAAAGGCGAACTGAACAAGAAGATAGGTGCACTACTCAGCTCTACGAAACTGCGACAGGGATTAGCCGGCAACATTCTTTATGAAGGGAACTACGTCTCTATAGCAACCAAAAACCTTCTAGTAGCATTCAAGGAAGCCGGAAGAAATGGCAACACATTCTTTCAGGAAGAACGTTGGCACGAAGCGACACAAAGCTACACCAAAGCGTTAAACATCGCCGCCCAGACTCCCGAAATTAAAAATATCGATCTTGCTGAAATTCGCAAGCTCCTGCCTCGGGCCCTGTTCAACAGCCTGATGCTGGCAGGAGAAAAGGCAATGGCTATTTCTGACTGGAATGGAACAACAAAATATTTCAGCAAGGCACTAACGCTGGCAAAAGAAAATTCAAGTATGATGCTTCCGGAAGATATCAGTCAACTGGAACTACTCTCCATTCAAGCTGAATTCAATGCCCTGCGTGAGCGTGCCCACGTACTCTTTGAGGAGAAAAAATGGGCAGAAGCGCTTACAAATTATGAAAAAACCCTTAGTCTGGTAAAAGAGCTGGAGCTGACAGCGCCCGAAATCATCTCCGACCTGCAGGAGAATATCGTACGCACAAAAATCTATATGGCTATTGAGAAGGGGCAGAAAGCATTCGCAGAGTCTAAATGGGATAAAGTCACCCACCAATACAAAAAAGCTATCACTCTTCTTGAGAGGAATTCAGCTCTGTTACGTACCATTAATACAGAAGAAATCGGTAAAAAACTATCACGCATCATGCTTCATGCTACCATTGTTCAGGACAAACAGGATCTAGCCAGGTGCCTGGAGGCTGAGGAATACGAATCCGCAATAGAAAAATTGGAGGAGATCACCACAACCATCAACTCCAGTAAATTTGCCGCCCTTCCGGAATTCAAGGCCATCCTTGATCAGGTCGCAAACCAGATCAGCGAGAGTACTGAAGAAATGCAGATCCGCGAGCAATCCACCTACCTTACTGACAATTTTAAGAAACTCTTCCTCAAACACTATCCCGCAGCCACAAACTCAATCCTGAGTTCTCCCAAGGTTGAATTTCTCAAAAATATCGAGAACAAGCTGCTCTTTCGGATGCAGTGTACGGAAAAGGCAGGAGGAGGACGCCGCCCTCTTCGTCTGCAAATGGACTATCTGTATACCCCTTCTAATGCATCCTGGAACTTTTACAGCGACAAATAAGGGGATCCCCATCTTGTGTGTGTTTTGTCAATGATGGTGCGAAGAGTGATGATGGACATCATCACTCTTCGCACCACCGGCTGCTGCCAGTGCTTTTTCAAGGTGCACGCTCACCTCATCCATGGCAGCAAGTGCCGCTTGTAAATTCAATTTAACTTCAACAGCACCCTGTTCCTGTCCGGCCAAACCTGCCCATTTCTTACATTCCTTGGCATGACTGCGATTATGCGTAATCCAATGGGGTAGAAGTACTTGTAATTTTTCCAACTCGTTCATGTTCTCTCCTTTCTGATCCATCAACCTAAAACAACTTTGCCACCCAGAAAGTCGATGGACTGTACTACTACATCAGGGACAAACCTGGGCTCTTCAAAAAAAGTAGCTACTTCAATTCCATTTCCTTTCACATCGAGCCGGATCACACTTTCCATAATCAGCTCTTCCTTATCGTTCTTATTTCTTACCACACTCATTTGACACATATTTTCTCCCTACACAAGAAATCTAAATTCACCTTTTCCGAGCAAATCGTGGAGGTGTATCATGCCTGATAACGTTTTTCCTTCTCCCACAATTGGAAGAATCGTAATTTCATGCTGCTGCAAAATAGAAAGCGCATCAACAGCCTGGATATTTTCTTCAATTGTTACCGGCTCTGCAGTCATAAAATGTTCCACAGCCATTGTCTGCAAATCACATGATTCAGCGACAGCACGGCGGATATCGCCATCCGTGATAATGCCAAGTAATTTTCGATTGTTATCAACGATCAACACCGCACCAAGATTGTCACTGTTCAACACAGCAACAGCCTCTGACACCGATGTACCCAAAAGGACGCTGGGAATTGACTCTCCCTTTTGCATGACTTCACAGACATTGACCTTCAACCGTTCACCAAGACTACCGCCGGGATGATTTTCACGAAAATCGGTGGCTCGGAACTGTTTACGCTTGAGAAGGACGACAGCGAGGGCATCGCCCATTGCCAGGGTGGCGGTTGTTGATGCCGTTGGTGTAAGCCCTAATGGACAAGCTTCCCTGGGGATTTTAATATCAAGTACAATATCACTGGATTTTGCCAGGGTGGATTCCTGTCCGCCGGTCATGGCAATAATAGTGGTTCCTCTTTTTTTCAAGCTGACGAGCAATCCGTTCAGTTCCGTCGTTTCACCAGAATAGGAAATTGCCACCACTACATCTGATGGTGCCACCATGCCAAGGTCTCCATGCATAGCCTCCACAGGGTGCAGGAAAAAGGATGGTGTTCCAGTAGAATTAAGGGTAGCGGATATCTTTTGTCCGATAATACCTGATTTACCAATTCCGGTTATTACCAATCGGCTTGGGCAGTTAAAAATCACCTCAACCGCCTGGTCAAATTCTTCTCCGATTCGTTCCCGAACAGCAGCCAATCCCTGTTCTTCAATTTTCAAAACTTCCCGAGCTTCTACTACCGACATCATCAACTCCTTTACCTGTCAAATCTTCTCTATTTTGCCATTGAAAAGACTACAATAATCACTGTTTTTTTAATCAGCAAGGTATCAAAAGAAATTACGCCCAAAACGACGATTTTTCCTTGACTTTCCACACCATACGACGTCATATTATGAGGTTATTTTTTCTCTTCAAATGGTTCGGAGCAGATGCCTCCTTGTTTTTTTTTGCTACTCCCCGCCTGACAGCTAAGTTATTTAATCTATTGGAGAACGTTTTATGTCAAATTATCTTTTCACCTCCGAATCAGTTTCAGAGGGGCATCCAGACAAAGTTGCCGATCAGATATCTGATACCGTGCTTGATTCAATTTTGGAACAGGATCCTGCTGCACGTGTTGCCTGCGAAACTATGATTAACACCGGTATGGTTATAATATCCGGAGAAATTACCACCAGCGCCTGGGTAGATATGCCACAGGTTGTTCGTGATACCATTGAAGAAATCGGTTACACCTCTTCAGGTATGGGGTTTGATGCCAAATCTTGTGCAGTACTGACCTGTATTGATAAGCAATCCACGGATATTGCTCAGGGTGTTGATGAAGGCAAAGGTGTTGACCTTGACCAGGGAGCCGGTGACCAGGGACTGATGTTTGGCTATGCCAGCAATGAAACAAAAGTGCTGATGCCCATGCCCATAACGTACGCTCACCGCCTTGTTAAAAGGCAATCTGAAGTACGTAAAGCCCATGTCCTCCCATGGCTGCGACCTGATGCTAAAAGCCAGGTCACCATTGAATATATTGATGACAAACCAACACGTGTTGATGCGATTGTTCTTTCCACCCAGCATTCCCCTGACATCTCCTATGAAGATCTGAAGGAAGGTATAATGGAAGAAATAATCAAACCTGTTATTCCACCTGATATGCTTGATGAAAAGACCAAATATTACATCAATCCTACTGGTCGGTTTGTCATTGGCGGCCCGGTTGGTGACTGCGGTGTTACCGGACGTAAAATCATAGTCGATACTTACGGTGGTGTTGGTTCTCATGGTGGCGGTGCCTTTTCCGGTAAAGACCCCTCCAAGGTAGATCGTTCCGCTGCCTACATGGGACGCTATGTTGCCAAGAATATTATTGCTGCCGGTCTTGCTGCAAGGGTGCAGGTACAGGTGGCATACGCCATTGGTATTTCGCAGCCTGTTTCTGTAAATGTTCACACTTATGGTACTGGCCTTATTTCTGACGAAAAAATTGGTGCACTTATCCTCCAGCATTTCGATATGCGCCCAAAAGCCATTATTCAACATCTTGATCTATTGCGGCCAATTTATAAACAAACCGCTGCTTATGGCCATTTTGGTCGTGAATATGCTGATTTTACCTGGGAACGAACTGATAAAGCCGCAGTATTAAAGGCTGACGCTGGAATCTGACTCCTATCAAGAGTGTATATATCTCCCATCCGTCATGTAGCATTCATTTGCTTTATGACAGATGAGAATTTTATTTTTTATAGTTTTTAACTGAGGTTACTTAGATGAGTGATTACAAAGTCGCTGATATGTCCCTTGCCAAGTGGGGACGTGAAGAAATAAAAATTGCAGAAACAGAAATGCCCGGTCTAATGACACTTCGCAAAGAGTATAAAGCATCCCAACCATTAAAAGGTGCCAGAATTGCCGGTTGTTTACATATGACCATTCAGACAGCTGTATTGATGGAAACATTAATTGATCTTGGTGCTGAGATTCGCTGGTCATCATGCAATATATTTTCCACCCAGGATCACGCCGCTGCTGCTATGGCAGAAGCCGGAATCCCTACTTTTGCCTGGAAAGGTGAATCCGAAGAGGAATTCTGGTGGTGCATTGATCAAACCATTTTTGGAACTGACGGCTGGCGTCCCAATATGATTCTTGACGATGGTGGAGATCTCACCCTTATCATGCATGAAAAGTATAAGGATGAAATGAAAGATATCAAAGGCGTCAGCGAAGAGACCACCACCGGCGTCCATCGCTTAAATGAAATGGCACGTGAAGGCAAACTTGAATGCCCTGCATTTAACGTCAACGACTCCGTTACCAAATCAAAATTCGACAACCTCTACGGCTGCCGCGAGTCCCTTCTCGATGGGATAAAACGTGCTACAGACGTTATGATAGCCGGTAAAAATGCAGTTGTTATTGGATATGGGGATGTTGGAAAAGGCTGTGCCCAGGCACTTCGGGGTATGGGAGCAACAGTTTATGTTACAGAGGTTGATCCAATCTGTGCCCTGCAAGCTGCCATGGAAGGCTACCGTGTCGTGACCATGGATGAAATTGCTCCTGTGGGTAATATTTATGTAACCTGTACCGGCAATTTGAACGTTATCAGCCGCGAACATATGGAAGCCATGCCAGATGAAGCCATTGTGTGCAACATTGGGCATTTTGATTCAGAGATTGATATTGCCGGGATCAAAGATCTTCCATGGGAAAATATCAAGCCCCAGGTTGACCATGTTGTGTTTCCTGATGGTAAGAAAATTATAATTCTTGCAGAAGGACGTCTCGTTAATCTTGGTTGTGCCACTGGCCACCCAAGCTTTGTTATGAGTAACTCTTTTACAAATCAAGTACTTGCTCAAATAGAATTATGGGAAAATTCAGAGAAGTACGAGAATCAAGTATATTTTCTGCCAAAACACCTTGATGAGAAAGTTGCCAGACTACATCTTGAAAAGATCGGTGTACACCTCACCACTTTGAGCCAGGTGCAAGCTGATTATATTGGAGTACCTATTGAGGGTCCTTATAAACCCGAATATTATCGTTACTAAAATAGTGTAAAACCTAAATCCTGCAATTGGCAAGTTTGCCGGAGATGCGAGGTATCAATGTTGCAGACGTATTAACATACTTCAAACCATTGATAACGAAGCAGCTTCGGTGAAATTGCCAATCCTGAAGGGCAAAGAAAATGAAAAAGACTTCCTTATTCGATGTTCGTCTTTTATTCCTTCAAACTCACATCACCAGATAAAATCGT
>Ga0256826_1001232_pt1 | contig 15919 bp, 16 predicted proteins | sample CV79metaG_FD_185975 | JGI IMG/M metagenome (GOLD analysis project Ga0256826, IMG submission 185975) | Hydrothermal vent microbial communities from East Pacific Rise, Pacific Ocean - CV79 | ecosystem: Environmental > Aquatic > Marine > Hydrothermal vents | place: Pacific Ocean: East Pacific Rise...
TATAAATACTGTCACTACTGTTATAAGCAAGGCTGGCATAGAGCCTACTAGTAGGGTAGTATCCTAGACCTATGTTGTAAGCATTGGTGTTTTGGTAGTAGACGCTTGTAGTGTCTGTTGTTGTAAGTTCCTCATAACTAAAGTCAGTATCGTTGATGAGTGTATAGCTGTAGCTACCAAAAAAGTTAAAGTCATTAAAGAGGTAACTTAGGCTTGCTGATACGGTGTAGTCTGTGTTGTTATTATTAAAGTCAGATGTATAGGTTGGTAAAATAGCACCACCACCAAGACGGAGGGATAAGGCTTCAAGAGGTCTAAATTGATAGTAAGCTCCAATAAATGAATCTGTCATACCATTGGTGCTAACACTACTACTTTCAGAATTATAATAGGCACTTGAAGCTTGTAGAGAAAAACCCTTGTAGTAATAGTCTGCTTGGAGTGAAGCAGTGAGGGTATTTGTTTTCTCTTGGATAGGACTGATTTGTGAAAAACTTCCACCCATGATAATGTCAAAATGGTGAGGGCTCTCTAGGTTGCTCACTGTACAACCGCTAATATCAACAAGCTCAGTAATAGAGGTTCCCGGACATTGGTCTACACTATCTTCAACACCATCAAGATCAGCATCGCTGTAAGCAAAGAGTGAGAGAGTAAGTATAAAAAATGTTAAAAACAGGTATCTCATAGGGCTCCTTTTTTAGTTCAATAGAATTTATAGTTGAGGTTTATGAGGAAGGTTGTTACCAACCTCACCTGCTTCTTGTCTCATCTCATGCATATACTGTTCGCCACCATGACGTTGTTGCATCTGCTCCATACGTTGTATCTGTTCTGACTGCTGCATCTGGTTCTGTTGCGCACTAGTATGTATTGCTTTTGTATCTTTGTGGGTGTTTTGTTGCTGCATCTTCTCACGGAGCTGTGTTATGCTTTTAGACCGCTCTTCAGCATTCATTGAAGCGAGTTGTTGTTTGAATTGATTCATCAACTTGACACGCTCTTGCGGTGTTGCTTGTTGCATGGCTGTAATTTGTTGATCCATAGTAAGTGTTTCATTAGCAGAGAGACAAGTTATAGAGATAAATAATAGAGGTATCCATAATAGTGCTTTCATTTTAAAACCTTTTAACTGTTTAATGACATAATTATTGCATAAAAGTGTTAGCAGAATGTAAGCACCCTCTAAAATAGCATTAATTCAGACGAGAAAAGAGAAAATTGTGTTCTCTTTTATCCTGTGAACATTATGGAGCGTACTAAAAAGTACACTCTGAGTATTTTTATAGGTGAGGAATAGTTGGGTCAATATTGCCAGCTTGAGACTGCATTGTTGTTTGGTGGGCTTGCATATCTGCACTATGACGTTGTTGCATCTGCTGCATTTGTTGCATCTGTTGCGTTTGTGTCATCTCTTGAGTACGACTGTGCTCTTGTGTCATAGTACGTGTTTGTGACATAGTTTTAGTCGCTTCAGGAGCCACTGTTTCTACAGCATCACCACTATGTGTACGTGCTTGGGTTCGAGTCTGAGTACGTGTTTGAGTCTGCATTTTAGTTTGCATTTCTACCATAGCTGCTTCACGCTCTTCTTGAGGCATATCGGCAAGTTGTTTTTTAAACTGGTTCATCTGACGTACACGCTCTTGTTTCATCTCTCTTGTCTGTGTTTGGGTCATTGTCTGTTCTGTAACAGTGTTCTCCAGAGTAGTCTCAGTTGTATCGGCCATACCTACTGTTAACGTTCCTAGTAGGATTAGAGTTACTGTACTTAGTGTAATTGATTTCATCTTGTTTTCCTTTTTAGAGTCTCTTTTATTAAGAGGCTCTCTTGTTTAAGATAGGGAAATTATGACAGACATGTGTTAGTGAAGTGTGAGTTGAGTGTTAGAGAACTGTTAGTTGAAAGATTGAATGTTTTTAAGTGAAAGTGCGAAGGTACTGCCCTTGTTTAGGGTGCTTACAACGCTGATTTTAATGCCTAGTTCATCACAAAGTTTTTTCACGATATGCAGGCCAATACCAATACCACGCTCTTGCTCTTTATAAAAGCGCTCAAAAATACGTTTAGGGTTTTTGATCCCTTTACCCGTATCAATGATCTTGAGCGAAGTGCTAAGTGGATCAAACGCTATGGTGACACTCCCTTGGTCGATGTTATATTTGGCAGCATTACTTATGAGGTTGTCGAGAATACGTTTAAAGGCGGGGAGGTTGGTCGTTAGTTCTCTTTTGTCAACCTCTATATAAAAATGAATGTTGGCATATACTTTCTCTTGTAAGGCAACGCGTTCTTCAATAATACTTTTTAAAGAGAATCTCTCTTTTTGTTGTTCATGATTATGGAGGTAGGCCCGTAAATTCTCTTGAAGATCAAGAACACTTTGAACACTTTTTTCAATCCTATCCACTTTGGTGTTCTCTCCTATCTCTCGTTTTAGCATTGCACTGTTAAGACGCAGTGCTCCTAAGGGGGTGTTAAAGTCATGTAGGATGTCTTTAATAAACTCTTGGGTTAAGACTAAGGCGTTACGTAGCGGGTAGAGAACATAGAGTGAAAAGAGTGCAGAGAGAAGAAATACAATAAGCATTGTGCCTAAAAATTGTAGATAGGCCTCTTTTTCAAGTTGCTTGACTTTGAGGTTATAGCTAGCACTCTCAAGATGGATCTGCATTACAAACTCGTTTGAACCAGGAATAGGAAAGAAGCTACTCAGCCCATTGATCTCTTTATAGAGTGTATAGTTAACCTGTTTTGCCATGGGTACAAAGTCAATCTCAAACTGCTCACATTGCAAGTTATAGCTACAGACACGCATCTCAGAGTAGAGTGTGTCATCGAGTGTTTTAATCTCTTTGGCAGTGTTAAGATAGAAGAGGGTTCCGATGAGTAGGCCAAGTGAGGTTGAAAAAAGGATAAAACTTTTTATAAAGGACTCAACCTCAACACGACTCATTAGTTCTCCTTGTTTAAAATGTATCCTACACCACGAAGGTTCTGTATGTCAAGGCCAGTGGTCTGTTTGAGTTTGGTCAAGGCGACACGAAGGGCAGTAGGCGAAGGTCTCTCTAGGCTATCCATGAGGTAGGCCTTGTCAAGTACCTGATCAATGTTGGTGATAAAAAGCTCAAAGAGCTTCTCTTGTACCTCACCAAGGGCAAGGATGTGACCATCTTTACGTAAGACCTTACTGTTTAAATCGAAACTTAGTGAACCATAGGTGATGATATGAGTGGTGACTTCTTGTGCAAACTTAGCATTGACACGGATGAGTAGCTCTTCGGGAAAAAAAGGCTTTTTGATGTAGTCATCTGCACCGACTTCAAATCCTTTAGCCATCGTATTCATGTCGACTAAGGCACTAATAAAGATAGCGGGTGTCTTATCATCAGCATCACGAAGACTCTCTAAAAGCTCTAGACCATTGATCTCAGGAACATTAATGTCAAAGATGTAAAGGTCAAACTTCTTATCGTAGGTCGTATCAGCGGCGACGCCACCATCAAGAACCAATGTGACATCATACCCTTCACTCTCAAGGAGCTCTTGAAGTGTTTCTGCCAAAAGTCTGTCATCTTCTAATAAAAGTATTTTTTTCATCATTGTATATTGTAGTGAAGAAGTGTTAGCGCAGTATTAAGAGCGCTGAATGAGATTAAAAAAGCGTGGGTCCAAGTGTTCACTTGGAGACGCTAGTAAAACTATTTAATCACCATTTGGACCACTATGACAGTCGTAACAGCTAACTTGATGTCCTGCAGAGAAGTTCTTGGTACCCCATTCGGTAGTGAAACTACGTGTGTCAAATGTCTTAGAAAGTATACTACCGCGGTAGTCTGTTCCATGACAAGCGGTACATTGTGTCTTGTTCTTCTCTGCTACATCTTCATGCCCTTTGACCCAACCTTGACCGATGGTGTGCATACCATGTGGTCCTTTGTTTGTTGTCTGTGGCATAGTGTCGTGACAGGCCATACACTCACCAACAGTTCCTTCATGACCTTGAAGGGCAATACTCTGCAGATTATCCTCTACGTGAGAACTTGGATAGATGGCATGTGTAGAACCATGACAGGCGGAACACTGCATATCACCATGTCCTTTACTATAACGGTAGAGGGAGACACCTAAAGCGGGTGTGTTGGGATTGGTCGCAAAGCGATTGTCGAGTGCTGCACGAAGTGTTCCTGTCATCTGGTCTGTGACAGCTTCTGTATAGCGTTTGCCATCTTGGTGACAAGCCTGACAGTTTGGCTCTTCCAGCCAACCATTACGGGCATGTTTACCAACTGCACTCATGCCGCCATGACAGCTTTGGCACTGGATGTTAGACTGTTTTCCCATCGCACCACGTAGGCATTTTGTTGTTGCACCCGGGTGACAACTATAACAAGCGCTGCGGTTGGTAGAGCTTCCTAGTGTTAAGCCATTTTTTGGATCAGTAACATCAGTATGTAGGCTATGGAGTGCTTCGGTCAGTGGTTTTACTCCTGTTATACCAGTACCTGCAAGGGCATTACTACTGTGACAGGTGGCGCAGAGTACAGGGTTACCTGCTTTTGCTGTGGCGTAGAGACCAGCACTGTTGTAGTTGTTGTATCCAGCGGCTTGAAGTGCCATTTGGTTCGCAGATACTGCCGTTGGTACCTTGTCATCATGTAGACGCAAGATGTTCCATTTGTAGTCACGTTCACTGTTGGGATCATTCTCCCATCCAGCAATGGGTTTTGCATTGTTATAGCCGCTGCTAGAGCTATGACAAGAGGTACAATCCATCTCATCGCTGATAGGAAGTACCACCTTGGTGGTAGCAAGAACTTTGCCACTACTGTCCTTGGCAACAACATCAACCATAGGATAGTAGTTTTTAGAGCCATCATCGTTATAAGGGGTGAGCGGAATACCAGTTGCTTCCCACCAGTTATGTAGAGCAATATAGTGTAGTGCATTAGGGGTTGATGATGCAGTAGGAAAACCTGCAAGTCCAACATCTTCTGTTAGTGTTGTGTTAAAAAGTGGTGTGACATAGTCCCAAAAGTTAGTTTTCGGGTTGTTATTGGCATCAAGTAGACTGGTTGTGTTGAACTTACCATCTAGTGAAGCAGCTGCTTGATAGGTAATAGTAACACCACTATTGATATGTTTGTTACTGGTACCACTGCGTTTGAGCAGTTGGGCATTGAGGGTGTTGTAGGGTGGTAAGATGGAGAAGACAGAGTAGTCTCTACCATCCATACAGTGCATACCGAGATCGTTCCAAGCGATGAGGGTATAGGCACCGTTGTTGGTTGATGGAGGTGTTATTGGGATGGTCGTTGAAGTAGAGTCACTTTCATCCTCATCCCTGTCCTCACTTCCATTATCATTCTCAACAGAAAAAGAGGATGTTGTGTCTGTGTTACTTGGATTACATCCCGAAAGTAGGACGAGTAGTAAAGTCAATAGACTTAAACGTAAGAAAAGTATCATAATAACTCCTTGTAAATACTAATTAACTTGTAAGAGTATGCAGGAGATTTATGAAAATTTGATGAAGAGGGTAGGTTAGAAGGTTATAGAAGGATCACTTGGTTATTGGTCTCAATATCTTTATCAATCATCAGTGCAGTAGAGTAGATCCCACTCTCTACACAACTCTGAGAGATAACACTTACGGAGTTAGCTACCGACGTCTTACTTTTTGTGCTAATAATATGTGAATAGAGATGACCTTCGATCTGATAGTGTCGTTCATAGGAAGCTGAGGTAGTCAATGCTTGGTTCTCTAGTGCTACCATCTTTTTATGCTCGCTTGGGTTTCGAGGGTCTTTTATTCCCACAACAAAGGGTGTCCCATCGGGTTTTTTATCGAGAGCATAAATATCACCACCATAGTTGACTAGGGCAGAAAGGATTTTGTATCTTTTCAAGACACTTACTGCTCTGTCTACGGCATACTCTTTAACAAAACCACCGAGATCGATCTTAGTGAAAGGGTTATCAAAGTGTAGCTTCTCTTTTTTGAGACTAAAATGTTCACATCCTACATGGGCTAATAGCTTCTCTTTTTCTGTTTGGAGTGATTCTTCTGTTGTTTGGGTTGTGTAGAGGTCTTTGATGGTGGCAACGGTAATGTCAAAGATACCATGGGTCAGTTTATAGTACTGTTTAGCACGTTGTAATAGCTCTTTAGTCTCTCGATCAATGTGATCTGTCTCTCTTAGGTTGAGTTGAGAGAGCAGGGAAGTTTTATCATAGTAATTGTATTTTTTCTCTAGCCGTTTTGTCTCTTGCAAAACGGCCTTCGCAGCGTTATCAGCCTTCTCTTTGTGCTCTGCATAAAGTATAAGCTCACAAGGGGTACTCATGGCTTCAAAAGTGTAGATGTGTTTTTTAAGCATCAAAAATTATATCTAAACCCTGTCATAAAGTAGGTCGCTTTAAGACCTGTTGTCTGATCATAATAGTTGGCACTGAGGTTGACACTCACGTCTGTAGTGATTTTGTAATCGACATTACTTTTATAGGTTAAAGCACTAAAGTCACTCAATCGATAGTCACTCGAGGCAAAACCCTCATCACCAAAATAGCTGTCAGAGCCACTATAAAAGTTGGCAGCACTTTGATTGTAGTATCGTAGACCCAGTTTAAAGGTCCAGTCACTGCCAAGTTCATAAAAGAGGTCACTGTCAACCGTGTGTGAATCTATATCCCAATCGTCCCAATAGTATCGATACGAGAGGTGTAGGGTCGTGTTCTCTGTTACAGCATTAACATACTTTACTATCCCACCATAAGCTCGCCGTTCTTCAGGTCGCTTCTCTCCTACAATATCGGCAGTGATGCCATTGTTGTTACGGACAACATTGAGATAAGGATCTGTTAGGTATCCGTCATCGGCAATGTAGAATGCAGCTACTTCCATATAGCTCTCAGGATTGATGTTGTGTGAGACCCCAAGTTGCAGGTTAACAGCGGTAGCTGTTTTAAGCTCACTTGCACCACTACTTGTATCACAGTCTACACGATCCACACAGCGTGCAGTGATCTCATTGTATTGATATGAACCTCCAAGTGTTATGGCACTGTTTTTACCACTGTCTAGCCAGTGCATGTATTCCACAGAACCAGAACCTGAGTTGAAGTCATGTTCTGAGGAGCCGTTGGCACCGACACGGAGTTCATCACGGTTAGAGAAGCGCGAGGTAAAAAGAAGTGATCCCGCTACACGCTGTTCAGAGAAATGTACATTGCCATACTCTACGTCAGAGGTCTTGACATTTTTGCCACGTGAGTATGCAGAAGCACCACTTGAGGCATCATAGTAGGTTGGACTAGCCCCACTCACAGCATCACCGACGAGTGAAGCATTAAGTGTATAGTCTGTTCCGAAGTCTTTGTTCAACATGATAGAGGGTGCCGTAACTGAGACTCGGTTGTCATTTTCGTTGTACTGTAGGACTTGAACACTGACATAGTCCTCTGCCTGCATCGTTGTTGCGACCAAGAGTGTGGCCGCACACCAAGAGAGTCTTAATTGCATCCGCAACCTCCTCCAGCAACACCACCACCGCCTTTAGATGCTTCTTTAGAGAAGTAGATGTGCTCTTCAAACTGCTTTATGAGGGAATTACCACCTCCATCTTCCATGGTCTGTTTTGCTAGCGTCTCCTTCTCCCAAGGTTTGACCTCTTTGGCACAACCCATAAACAAGAGTAAAGTGATGATTATAAAAACTGTTTTCATTACTATCTCATCATCTTAAGATCATTATGGATCTGCTGGTCGATATTATCAATAGCCCCTGTGATAATCTTAAGAACTTTCTTGTTTTTGATGTAATAGAGAGTGGGCATACCAAGCGGATTGAATTTGGCAATAATGAGGTTTTGTGGATCGTTAATAACCCGGAAGTTTAGGTGACCTTCTGCTTTTAAGGCCTCTTGAAAGCGTGCTGCTTTTTGAGGGTCTTTGTCTACATCAATACCGATGATCTCTACCTCATCATGGTTTAGGTTGAGGTTGGCTTTAGTCATAAGGGGTAGCTCTTTTTGACAAGAACCACACCAAGAGGCAAAAAAGTCGACAACATAAACTTTGTCATCTTTCAATTCAAGGTGACTTACCATCTCTTCTGAGAGGCTGTCTCCTACGTCGTATGCCCATATATTGGACATTAACATTAATGTAACTATGAGGTACTTCATCTATTTTCACCTTATGGATGATGTGCGCGTCATCATTTTCTAGTAACACTATAAGAGACTTTTATGAAGATTTCATGAAGCATGACGAAAGATGTTAAGATAAGAGATCGTTTTTTAGTCCTTAAAGGAGAGCAGTTGTATCGTATTGTCTTGTTGATCATGCTCTCTCCTTTACTTCTTTTTAGCAGTGATTATCGACTTGGAGAAGGTATCCAAATCGCTGATACGCCTCTCTATGCTGGTGGATATTTCTCTCTTAACTATGGGGATGAGCTCAACGGTTCTCGGGAGTTTATCTTCGATGACATTGCCTTCATGCTTTATGCCCAAGAGGGGAGTTGGAGCTTTATGAGTGAGATTGAGATGAATGATGTCTACTACAATCAGTTTGAACTCAATGAAGATACTAACAGCTCTTTTGAAGTCCACGCCGAACGGATTTATGTCCGTTATGAAGCTAGTGATACATGGCGTACTACCCTAGGAAAGTTTAACTCACCCATAGGTTTTTGGAACCTTATGCCTATTAATGTCTTACGCGACACCACCTCAAACCCTATCGTGACAGGTACCATCTTCCCTCGTTTTACAACAGGTCTAGATCTAGATCTCACTCTTTCACAACACCATAAACTGATACTTCTGCTTCAAGCAACACCTGACCTCGATACCCTTTTTCACAGTGATAACCCTTACAATAGCTTTGATATTGATAGGCATATCGCTTTGGGTTACAGTTATCCTTTTAAAGATCTAACGTTTAAAGTCAACGGTGGCTATTTTCGAGAACGTGACATTATGGAGTCGTGGTATTACGGTTATTTAGCCTTGCGGTATGAGCATACTAACTTGAAGGTGATGGGAGAGTATGGCTATCGTCAAAACAGTGAGGGTGGAGAGGTAATCAACAGTGGGTACCTACAAGGTGTTTATGGTTTGAACATCCGTCATCAACTGATTGCTCGTGTGGAGCATGTAGATGATGAGTGGCTCAATGATGACAGATCCTTTTGGTTGGCAGGCTATACCTATCGTCCTTTTGCCTCGATGGCACTTAAAGCGGAGTATCAGCGTGACTTTAGCGCTGAATGGCAGAAGCTACTACTCTCATTCTCGGTACTCTTTTAGGTGGTATGGTGATGCGTATTATAGGATTTTTATTGATGACAGTATGTATGCTTCAAGCCGAGCAGTGGGTTATTATCGGTCATGGATCACTCCCTAATACACGACTCGATGCAGAACATGTACGCGCACTTTACTTGGGAAAAAAGCATTATCTTGAAGAACAGCGTATTAAGCCTCTAAACCTAAAGTCTGATAATCCCCTACGTCAAGCCTTTGAGCAGGATATTTTAGATCTTGATCGTGAAGAGATCCATGCCTACTGGATCAAGCAACATTATCTTGGAAAACGACCGCCAAAGGTCTTGAGTTCGGTAGAGACGCTACTTCGTTATGTTGAGCAGGTAGAAGGTACCATAGGTTATGTGCCTCTTTCTGCTATCGGTAAACACCATGTCTATGTCTGGTACCTTCCATGATAACTAAGATCAAGAACTCATTGAGTGCCAAACTCCTCATTCTTCTCTTTTTGATAGGGTTTATCCCTTATTTACTGATCTTAGTCTATACCAAGGTCTATGGGCAAGAGCAGATTTTAGAGAGTACCATCGCCCGTGAGAGCGTACAGATGCAGCAGATAGAAGAGGCTGTTGAGATGCACTTACAGCAGTTGCATCGTGGCCTGCTCTTTTTATCTCAGTTAGAGTTGATGGATGATATTGTCGTTGATGACCTGGATCACCGTATATTGCAAACCTTAGAAGCTTATCATGAGGTCTTAGGGTTAGAGGCGACTTTATTGGTTGTCAATGATAAACACCGTATTGTCACTTCGACGAATGTGCAAAATATCGATAAACTTTACCCTTATGCTAAGAGCTTATCGCATCGAAAAGTATTTCAAACCTATACGGTGGATGATGGAAAAATACTCTTTGTTGTACCGATCTTTTCACAACTAGACAGTGGACGTGAGTTGGGTCATCTTATTATGGAATATCACGTAGAGAACCTGCAGCGTTTTAACCAAAGGAGTAAGGGTGTTACAACGGCTATGGTCAACCAAGTGTACCACTATCATATCTCTAGCCAACCGTTAGAGCCTTTTGAACTACGCTCCGATCTAGATAGAGATGACGAAGGGGAGACATTGACCCTCTATCGACCGATCAACTCACTTTTAGAAGATTGGTACTTAGTCTATCAGTTAGATAAGTCCGTTGTCTTTCACTTTTTAGAGCAATTAAACCTCTATCTGATTATAGGGGCACTCTTTGGAATGAGCACTATCGCACTGCTAGCATTTTATATGTCTAGACGTGTTGTCTATCCGCTTAAACTACTTCAAGAACAGACAAGAGAGATGGTTGCAAAACATCGTTATGATCTCAAGGTACCTGCACTCTCGGATGATGAAGTGGGACAGTTGGCACGTTCTTTTAATGTGTTAAGTGATGATATTACAGCAGTGATGGAGGCATTACAAAAAGAGAGTCAGCTCCGTATGTTACGACTTACGCAGTTGATCTCACTCTTTCATCAATTGCTTTCAAGTCAAAATGAGCAGTCTTGCCTTCAGCTCGCACTACACTCTCTACAAGATATTGTTCCTGAACACAAGGTGACGTTTAAAGTACTTGAGGAAAATGCTCCATTTCCGGCTATCTACCTTTATGACTTTGAACACCAAAGAGAGCTCTACTATGGTTCACTTTCTATCGACTTTGAACAGCTACAAGAAGAGGAGAAGGAGTTTTTCTTAGCGGCAGCAGCGATGATCAGTGCTCGTCTTAATCAGTTACGTGCCTACAAACGCCTCCAAAAAGATGATGAGGCAAAACGTACCTTTATCTCGTACCTCTCACATGAACTGCGTACACCACTGCATGCTATCTTGACACAGACGCAATATCTTATAGGGTACGAGTCCCTCAATGAAGTACAGCAAGATAAAATTGCCCATATAGAAAATGCTTCACAACAACTGCTAAGTATGATAAACGATCTTTTAGACCTAGCCAAGTTGGAGGCGGGCAAATATGATCTGCAACTTGAAACGGTAGCATGTGAAGAGATAGTGATGACGATCGATACGGTGATGCAGATGTTAGCACCGCTAGCAGAACAGAAAGAGCTATCGTATACCTTAGATTCTAAATGTGATGATGTTAATACAGTTATTGATCTAAGGCTATTGAGGCGTGTTGTAAGTAACCTATTGTCGAATGCTATCAAGTTTACAGATGAGGGTGAAATCACTTGTAGTGTCTTTGTCAAAGAAAAGAAAATCATCATAGTAATCAAGGATAGCGGTTGTGGTATCGAAACGAAGGCCTTGACTACATTATGTGACCCTTTTGTTCAGTACGGTGAGTCTTCACAAAAGGAGAAAGGAAGTGGTGTTGGACTTGCTCTAAGCCAACGTTACGCAGTACTTTTTGGTGGCACATTGGAAATCAATAGTGATGGACTAGGTAGAGGTACGACGGCTACTGTGACGATAGTGACGATTTAACACTGTACCCAACCCCTCGAACGGTAGAGATGACCTGAGGTCGATCAAGCTTTTTTCGAATATTTTTGATATGAACATCAACGAGATTACTTTGGGTAATACGATCAAAATCCTTACAAATATGCTCGTTGAGTTGAAAGCGACTTAAGACCATGTTCTGGTGTTGAAAGAGTAAGGTCAGAAGATCAAACTCTGCTTGAGAGAGTTTGATAAGTTCTTGTCCGACATATACTTCATGGGAGAGTAGGTCAATAGTTACATCTTCTACCTCTATTTGAGCACTTTTAACAGGAGCTTCTCTTCGTCCAAGTGCACGTATACGGGCCAATAACTCAAGGTTAGAGTAGGGCTTACAGAGGTAGTCGTCAGCACCAGCATCTAAGGCAAATACACGCTCATTGATACTGCTTTTAGCGGAGAGTACTAAGACAGGAGTGGGAAGTTTGATACTACGCCAAGAGCGTAAAAGCTCTATACCATCACCATCAGGTAGGTTCCAGTCAAGTAAGACAAGGTCAAAGTCACGCTCTTCTAGCGCTAGTCTTGCCTCTTTGATACTAGCTGTTAATAGACTTTGATAATGCTCTTTTGCCAAGGTCTCTTTGAGTTGATTGGCAAGTACTTGGTCATCTTCTACAATTAAAATATTCATGAAGTTATTATACCTTGCCTTTTTAGACTTCATCAAATCTTCATTATTATTACATAGTCTTAGATATTGACTTACTCCTATTTGTTAACGTTACGCTAACTTAAATGACGTAAACTTGTAATATAAAGGAGTTATGATGAAACCACAATTCACACCACTCTATCGCATCTGGCACTGGATGATGGCTTTTTCGGTCATCGGACTTTTAGGTACGGTAGCGTTAAGAAAGACATTTTTAAGTTGGCGCACTAACTCAGAACTTATCCAAGTCAAACTGGCAGAAGCTGGTACGGAAGTGACAGCAGAGACGGCGAAGATGATCGCTAAGGCTATTCGTGAACCGATGTGGGAGTGGCACTATGTGTTTGCCCTCTTTTTGGCGATCTCTGTGCTAATACGTATTGTTATGATCGCACGAGACAGATCACAGTTCCCACTGCTTCAAATCATTAATGCCCCTAAAGAGGATAAAGCAAAAAAAGTTGTCCATATGGTACTCTGCATGTCATTGATGGTGATGGTCGTCAGCGGTGGGGTAGTCTATTACCATGAACTACTTGGCTTTACAAAAGATGGTGTTCACTGGGTGAAAGAGCTTCATGAGTATGTGATGTATGCTGTTGTTGCCTTAGTGACACTGCATCTTGGTGGTGTCATGATGCATGAGTTAAAAACAAAAGAGGGGATTGTCTCTAAGATGATCCATGGGGATGCTGATACTGATTCCTAAAGTATTTATATTATAATGACGAATATAATTTAGCCCGACAAACCTTGTTGGGTCAAGGACCTGTTCGTATGAAAAAACTTCTTATACTCTCAATTTTAGGGGCACTGCTTATTAGTGGTTACGTCGCTTATGATAAAGCATCCAAATTTCTTCCTTTTTTAGACCAACTGACCCAAGAGCATGTTGGTGTTGAAGTAGACCTGCAGAACAGTGACCAAAAAGTGGCGCACTTTGTCGGGCAGGCCAAGTGTGCTGAGTGTCATAAAGATCAACATGCCGGTTGGAGTCATTCGCGTCACCCTAAGATGATCCAAGATATTAACAAAGACCCTTCGGTTGTGGTTGCTGACTTCTCTAAACTTCCTAAAGATGCTAACTTTATGCTTAAAGATGCTGTTTATACAGTAGGTGGAAAGTTTAAACAGCGATACATGATGCGTAAAGATATCAACGGCACTGAAGACTATGTACTTGGTAATTATCAGTGGAATGTGCAGACTAAAAAATGGCAGAAGTTTAAGCCATGGAAGTATTGGTATAAGGGTGCTTACCCTCATGACAATGAAAAACTACCTACTTCTCGTGCTTGCGATGGTTGTCACTTTACGGGTTTTATGTCAACAGAGAAGCGTGTCGACACGGGTATTAGTTGTGAAGCCTGTCATGGTCCTGCATCACAACACGTAGCAGACCCTGATTCTAATGTCTATAAGGCCTCTTTGAGTGACCCTGTGCGTCAAAACGAGGTCTGTCTACAGTGCCACATGCGTAACCGCGATAAACGCCTTGAGAGTGTTGAGATGAGTGAGATCTATGGGGATGCTAGAGACTATCCGTTTGGGTATGAAGCTGGGAAGTCACTTGCGAAGTACAAGATGGTAGCCCCGTTTGTGATGGGCCATGAGACCAAAGAATTCTACGCGAATGGTGCTGCGAAGAAGAACCGTACTCAAGGCAATGAGTTTGTCCATTCTATGAAGGGTAAGCATGGGATTACCTGTATAAACTGTCATAACCCACACACCCTTCAGCCTACAGCAGAGAAGAACACTGGAAATGCACTCTGTATGAAGTGTCATAGTTTTGGTTCACCTATTGGTCCACACCAAAAAAGTATTGAAGCCCATACCCACCATAAACCAGAGTCAAAAGGTTCTCTATGTGTGGAGTGCCATATGCCTAAAGTAGGTCGTCACACAGGTAAGTCTCCAATCACTGTGCGTAGCCACCTCTTTGGTTTCACAACACCTGACCAGACAACAAACTACAACATGCCACCAGAGACAAATGCTTGTTTCGCTTGTCATGCAAAAGACCGTGATATGCACACCCTTCAAGATGACCTAGAAAAGTGGGGCATGGTTAGCTGGGATAAGCGCTAAGTTACCTGTGTAATTGTTCTGAAAAGAGGGCTTTGCTCTCTTTAAAAGTCAAACTTCTCGCTCTTCAATACTCTAAACTTATTGACCTCTCTGTTGTTTTCAAGACCAAGTTCTTTAGCTCCGTCAGGGGTAAGCAGTCGTACACCAATACGGACACTCAAGGTATCTCCTGTTTTTAAAGGCTCTTCATAATTGACGGTACGTTTGGCATAGATCAAGGTGTCTTTTAGCGTTTCATTGGCTTGCCATGGCATACTCTCTTTCCCATCTTTAGCAAGAATACGTGTAAAGACAAATGGCTCTAAAGCTATCTCTTTTTTATCTCTTAGTATCGTGACTTGTAGCTCTCCCTGACGAAGAGCTTGTCCAAAGAGTGCGTGGTTTGATGTGTTAATAATGCTAACTAGAAAGCCTTTTGCATCTTTGGTGATATTGAAGTCAATGTATTTGCCCATCTCACTGTTCATATGGTAGATACCCGCAATACCATGAAAAGCATGTGTTTTAGAGTCACTTAATGTCACTTTTGAGCCTAATACCTGTGGCATATGGCAGGTAATACAGCTGTTTTTATCCTCTTTACTTATCATGGCATCAAGCATTACCACGTCAAAGTTATGTTCGTTGTTGGTGTGTGAGTGACACCCCATACAGACATTACCGTTATAGTAGTTCTCATTGTTATAGTCGATCTTATGATAAGGTGAACTTTTAGAGGTTTTAACCAGACCAAACCAAGAGGATTCAGTCTCAAAGGCAGCTGTTTTAGTTCCTTTTTTTGATGTGTCAGCTGTAAAAAACTCTTTCTTTTCACCTGTTGAGATGTTAGTGTTTGACATCTCCCCTTGGTCTACGTCTTTAATAGTGTGACAATAAACACAAGAGATGGGCTCTTCAACTTGGATTGTGTTTTGTGTGAGTTTGCCTGTCTCTACGGAAATTTTGTCAGTAGGTGTATGGCACTTGGCACAGGTGTAGCCTTTTTCATCTTTAGGATGTTTGTCCCAATAGGCTTTATGCACAGGGTTGTTGTAGACAGAAGACTTCCGATGAGAAGAATCATAATACTCGTCATAGATGATAGGGTGGCATTTTTGGCAGACTTTACTTTCGTTACTGAGTGCTTGTAGTATAGAGGTAAGGGAGAGTAGTAATATAAGTGATATTTTTAACATAGTATTTTCCATTGCAATAAAGCGAATAATATAGTAAAGATAAAACGATTTAATTGATTTTGGTCAGAGTTTGATTTGAATCCATGTCAGAAAATGAAAAAAATGACAAGGAATTCTAAGGAGTGTCGCGGGTTACAAAGCCGCTAAAATGAAAAAAGAAAGGGCTGAAAGAAGGGAGTGAATCTCTTTCTTGCTTTCGTAGTAACAGTTTAA
>Ga0256826_1001233_pt1 | contig 15914 bp, 13 predicted proteins | sample CV79metaG_FD_185975 | JGI IMG/M metagenome (GOLD analysis project Ga0256826, IMG submission 185975) | Hydrothermal vent microbial communities from East Pacific Rise, Pacific Ocean - CV79 | ecosystem: Environmental > Aquatic > Marine > Hydrothermal vents | place: Pacific Ocean: East Pacific Rise...
CGCATGAACATAAACACTTGTACCAGATAGGGAGAGCATAAGAAGAATAAGAGACTTTTTTAAAACCATTAACAGAACCTTAGTATAAGAATTTTTTAAATAAACTATAAGTTTGATTTATTTAAATGAATTGTATCAATAATTATTAATGAAGAAACTAAATTATAATGATTATAGCTTTTTTATTTAAATAGTTGTGCAGAAAAGAAGTAAAATAGCTCTAAAAGCTACCTTATGTAGCTTTTAGGAGTGTTTTAGAAGATTTTATATACTAACATAGGTAACATTTAAGCATGTTTCCAATGCTTCAAGATCAGATAAAAGGTTTTTAGTTACTTTTCCGTCAACTTTAACAACAGCTAAAGCTTGTGAATTTGTATCACGACCCAATCTAAAATCTGAAATATTAAGTTTATGAGAAGAGATGATTTGTCCTACATCCCCAATAACACCTGGAACATCGGTGTTTCTAAACAAAATCATGGTTCCTTTCGGTTCTAAATCCAATTGGTAGCCATCAATATCAATAATACGAGAAGCATTTTCTCCAAATACTGTACCTGAGATAGAGAATGTACCATCGTCTGTAACCAGTTTAATACATACTTTATTACTCAGTCCACTATGGTTAATAATGGTCTCTTTTGAAACTTTTATATTTCTCTCTTCTGCAACAAATTCTGCATTAACGTAGTTCACCGAGTCTTCTAGCGATTCAGATAATGTACCTACCGTAGCAAAAGTAGTTAATGAATCAATATAGTCAGAAACTTTACCTTGTGTAGATATTTTGATACTCTTAATTTTAGAACGTGTTGCTTGAGCAGAAATACTACCCATTCGTTGAATCAGTTCAAGATATGGTCTTAAAAAGTCTGGTAACTCATTCTCTTTAATTGGTAAATTTAAAGCATTTGGATACGCAATGTTTTTTGCAGCAGCAATAGCATTTTCAGCAGCTTGAATAGCAATATTTTGTTGTGATTCTTTAGTATTTGCACCCAAGTGAGGGGTCAAAGTAACATTATTTAAGTCAAGTAATGGATGATCCGTTGCAGGTTCTTTGTTAAAAACATCAATACCTGCCATGTGTATTTTTCCATTGGTTAAGCCTTCAAGAAGTGCATCTTCATCATAAAGACCACCTCTTGCACAGTTAATTAGTACCACGCCATCTCTCATTTTAGCAATCTCTTCCGAACCTATCATACCAATAGTCTCTTTGTTCTTTGGAGTGTGAATTGTAATAATATCACAGGCTAAAATATCATCAAAATTAGTGGTATAGCTAATGTCAAAATCGGTTACTTTTCTTCTGTCAATGTAGGGGTCATAAGCGATAACATCCATTTCAAATGCTTTAGCTCTTTTTCCTACACGAGAACCGATGTTTCCAAAACCGATGATACCCAGTTTTTTATCTTTAAGTTCTGTACCATACCAATCTTGCCGTCTCCATACTCTATCAAGTTTTAAGTTGTTGTGAGCATAAGGAAATTGGCGTACACAAGAGAGCATGTGTGTCATGGTCAGTTCTACCGCAGCAATGGTGTTTGCTGTTGGTACGTTCATAACAACAATTCCCTTTTTACTACAACCATCAATATCGACATTATCAACCCCAACACCAGCACGGATGATTGATTTTATATTATGGGCATTATCAAGGAAATTTTGGTCTACATCAGTAGATGAACGAGTAATGGCAACATCAGCAAGAGGAATAATGTCAGAGATGAGCTTGTCTTTAGGCTCATCTGCAGCATTAATAAGATTTATATCAGCATCATTTGCAAGGATATCCAACCCTTTTTGGTGGATATGATCGCAAACTACAACAGTTATTTTAGACATCTATTTAAAACCTTATTATCTGTTTTTGAAATCGCCAAAAACATCGCCAAGAGTCATACTATCATCTTGTTCAGCATTGATTTTTTCAAGTGCTTCTCTCTCTTCTTGACGTTCTAATCTTCTAACAGAAACTCTAATTCTGTCATTTTTAGCATCAATAAATGAGATAACGGCTCTAATTGTTTGACCTTTTTCAACTTCTTCTTCGGTAATAGGAGCTAAATCATCAAGTCTAATCAATGCATCAACACCTGGTTCTAAAGAGATAAAGATACCAAAGTCTTTTTTATCTTTTACAGTACCTTCTACAATATCTCCATTTTTATGAGTTTTTGCAAAGGCAGCTACAGGAGACTCTTCAAGTGCTTTTTTACTTAAAGAAACTTTACCATTTTCTCTGTCGATTTTAATGATTTTAACTTCAATCTCATCTCCAGCTTTGTAAAGAGCTTTCGCTGCTTCTGATTTGTCCCAAGAGATTTCTTGATTATGAAGAAGACCTTCAACTGCACCAATTTTAAGGAAAGCACCAAAATCAGTTACTGATGAAACGGTACCTGTGATAATGTCGCCTGTTCTATTTGCTGATGCAAATTGGTCAATTGGTTTAGGAAGAAGTGTTTTTCTTGAAACTCTAAGTCTTCTTTGTTGTTTATCAATTTCAATGATTTGAACGTCTACTACTTGTCCAATTTCAATGTAATCTTTAGGGTGTTTAACATTTTTATCCCACGAGATTTCAGATACGTGAAGGAATGCTTCTAAATCTTCGCCTAAATCAACAAATGCACCGTATGGTTCAATGTTTGAAATAGTAACTGAAACAGTATCTCCTGCTCTTAATGTGTTGTCAATATCTTTCCATGGATCAATGCTTGCTTCTTTAATAGAAAGAGAAAGGTGTCTTTTCTTTTTATCGTAATCAATCGCAATAACATTAACTTCATCACCTTCTTTGTAGTATTTAGAAGGGTTAACTGGACCTTTATGAGAAATTTGTGAGTAGTGAACAAGACCGTCCATTCCACCAACATCAACAAACATACCATATGATGTAATTTTCTTAATAATACCAAGAACAACAGCTTTGTTTTCTAATAACTTATCAACAATCTCTTGAGTTTCAGTTTTTTCACGCTCAATAAGCTCTTTTCTTGAAACAACTACTGAGTTTTTTTCTTTATCAACTTTAACAATAAGTGCTTTGATTTTTCTACCGATTGGGTCAACTTTATACGAGATGTATGAAAGTGTTCGTGGCATAAAGAACTCTAAACCAGAAACGTCTACAACAAATCCACCTTTATTCTTTTTAGTAATAATACCTTCTACTACATACTCTTGTTCATCGTCATACTCTTCGATAAATTCAGCAAGTGCTGCTCTTTTCTCTGCCAATTCATAAGAAACGTTTGGTCGCTCTCCTCTGAATCCAGTGATAACAACCGTAATTGTTTCGCCTTCTTTGAACATAATGTCGCCATCTTCGTCTCTAATTTGATCTAATGACATAAATGCTTCATTTTTACGACCAACATCAACAATTACTTGATTATCTTCTTCAACTATTTTAACAATTACACCATCTACTAAATCACTTTTTGTATCTGCTTTTTTAAACGACTCCTCGAGCATCGCTCCAAAATCTACGTCTTCTATTTCGATATCTTCGAATTTCATGCTTACTAATCCTTGCTTGTGCCTAATTTTGCGCTATTATACTCTTATTTTTTTAATACATAATGAAAAAGTATGAAATATAAAGGGATATTCTGTAAGGAGATAGTAGAAAGCACAAGTTCTAAAAAAAGATATATTTTATCTTTATTTTTTAGAACTTTTACTATTTTTTAATATTATTTTAATTATTTATCTCTTGAATTTTATTAACAACATTTTGAATAATCCAATCAGGGGTAGAGGCTCCTGCTGAAATACCACAAAATTTCTTATCTTTGAACCAATTAGCATCAAGTTCTGTTTCATTTTCAATTAAGTAACTCTCTTTACACTGCTGTTCAGAAATGCTGTGTAACATTTTAGAATTGGAAGAGTGTCGTCCACCAATAACAATCATCACATCGGCTCTTTTGGCTAATTCTGATGCAGCATCTTGGTTTTCAAAGGTTGCGTTACAAATGGTATTGAATACGCGTACTTCTTTGTGCGTTAAGATAAGAGCATTGACTATTTGTAAAAAATCAGCAGGTTTTTTGGTGGTTTGAGAAACCAGTGCAACTTTATTTTTTAACGGGAGTGCATCCAACTCTTTTTTATCTAAAACAACAAAAGCATGATTTTCATCTTCTGCATACGAGACAACACCTTTAATTTCTGGATGTTTTTTATCTCCAAAGATGACTACAGAGTAGCCCTCTTTGCTCATGCGTGCTACAATATTTTGAGGGGTAGTTACATAAGGGCAGGTAGCATCAATAATTTTATTCTCTTGTTCTTTTAGTACTGCTAACTCATTTTTTGGAATCCCATGCGTTCTAATAACAATGGCGTTGTTATTTTCAACATCTTCAATTTTTTCAATAAGCCCTATGTTAAAGCCCTCTTTTAGACGGTTTATCTCATCTTTATTATGAATAAGTGGTCCATAGGTAAAACTATTTTGATGTTTTTCGGCAATGTCAATGGCACGTTTCACACCATAACAAAAACCATAACTCGATGCAAGCTCTATTTTCATTTTTATTTTCCTTTAAAAATTATTCTATAGTTGTAATTTGAGAAAGTATTTCAAAAAAGTTAGGGAACGAGGTGTCAATACAGGCTATGTCAGAAATGTGCATACCACAGCTGATTCCTGCAATGGCAAAACTCATAGCAATTCGATGATCTCCATAACTATTAATAGTAGCCGATGATAACTTACTACCAACTACTTCGTATCCATCTTCATGTTCTATAGTCTCTATGCCACAAGAGTTTAGACCTTCAAGAACAGTAGATATTCTATCGCTCTCTTTAACTCTTAGCTCTTTAGCATTTTTGACGAAGCTTGTTCCCTTTGCTACAGCCATAGCAATAGAGAGGGCAGGGAGCTCATCAATAAGCCAAGCGATGTTTTTTTCAACGGTTATAGCAGATAATTTTCCACTATAGCTTATTTCTATATCTCCAATAGGTTCATAAATATTCTCTTTTTCTACAAAAGATATATCTGCCCCCATTTTCTGAAGCATTTTATAGGCTTCGATTCGAGTAGGATTTAGGGTTACATTTTTAATTACAGCTTTTGAATTCGGTGTAATTGCTGTAGCAACAGCAAAAAAGAATCCACTAGATGGGTCAGCAGGTACCGTAATATTTAAAGGCTTTAGAGGCTCTTTTAAGGGTTCAATTTCTATCCACCCATCTACATTGGTTTTAATCGTTGCTCCCATTCCCTTCAACATTCGCTCTGTATGGTCACGAGATAATAAATTTTCTTTATAATAAGAGGTCTTATTCGCTTGAAGTCCTGCCAAGATAAGTGCTGATTTAACCTGTGCCGAATCAATTGGAGAGTTGTATCTAAAAGAGTTTAATTTTCCACCACGAATTGCAAGTGGAGCAAGGTTTCCCTTCTCTCTACCGTCTATTTTCGCACCAATGTCTCTCAGAGGAATGGCAACACGATTCATCGGTCGTGAACGTAAGTATTTATCGCCTGTCAAGATAAATGAGCCTTCGATTCCTGCTAGTAATCCTGCATAGAGTCGCATTCCTGTCCCTGCATTTCCACAGTCTAAAATATTGTCAGGTTCGCTTAATTTTTTAGGAGGTGTAATACGAATAGTTGAACCTTCTCGTAAGAGAGTTGCACCTAACTGCTCTGCAATAGAGAGAGAAGAGAGGGTATCTTCTCCTAAAAGAAAATTCTTAATGGTTGAGGGTTTATTTGAGAGCAGAGAGAACATCGCACAGCGATGAGAAATAGATTTATCAGGAGCAATATCTGAACACTCTAAATTAAAAGATTTAGAGTGTTGTTGAATGCTGATTTTTCTCATCGGAGTTTAGCACCATATTCATTTGTAAGCGTTTCAAGAATAGTGTTTACGGTAGAGTCAATATCTTTATCATGAAGTGTTTCGTCTAACGATTGAATAAAGAGACGAAGTGTTAAACTTTTTTCATCTCCAAGTTGTTCATCTTCATAGACATCAACAGCGTAAAAATTACTTAAAAGAGGTAAGTCTAATAGTTTAATTCTATTTGAAATATGTGAATAAGGTAAATGTTTATCGACTACTAAACTTAAATCTTTATAAACCCCTTGGAATTTAGAGATAGCGTGTGCATTAATATGTTTAGGAATAAGAGCATCAAAATCTATTTCAGCAACAAAAGTATCTGAAATATCAAAATCTTCACTCACATTAGGGTGTACTTTTGTCAAGAAGCCACAAATCTCATTATTAATAATAATATCAGCAGATTGATAAGGATTTATCAGTAAATTCTCTTGATTTGACGCTCTAAGTTCAAAATTCCCTAGAATTGCAGAGAGTTTTTTGACAAAAAGTTCAAAGTTAATCTGTGCTGGTTTCCCTGCATTTCCTACATACTCGGTTTCAGCTTGTCCTGAATAAATCAGAGAAAGAACCTCTCTCTCTTCTCTTTTTTCATTAAAAATGGTACCTATTTCAAAAAGTGCAACACGTTTTTTAGAGTAGTTTACATTTCGTTCTACAGCTTGAAGTAAATTGACTAAGGTGGTGGTTCTGAGCGTATTAAAATCAGCCGTAATTGGATTAATAATGTCTAACTCTTCATTAACTAGAGGAAAGTTATATTTTGCAAGCAGAAGTTTATCTGCAAATGCATAAGAGATACTTTCATCAAAACCAGCCGTTACAGCATGATGACGCAGTGCTTTTTTAGCATAATATCGGTGCATGGTAGGGTTCATTGGTTGAGACTCTTTGAATTCCAAGGCTTTGGCTTCAATATTATTAATACCAATCATTCGAACAATCTCTTCAGTAATGTCTTGAATGTTCTCAATATCGTGTCGGTAGCTTGGTACAGTTACTCCAAACTTATCTTCAGCCGTGCTTTGTACTCTAAATCCTAAATCGGTTAGAATGGTCATGATATTAATTTTTTTAATATCGTTTCCGATTAACTGACAAACTTCAGTCGTACTTACGGTAATGACTTTATCTTCTCGCTCTTCATCTAGAGAGATTGTTCCATCAAAAAGTTTGCACTGATTGTAGGTCTCAAAAAGATAGGTTAAGTAGTTGATTCCAAAACATAAGTTTGGTTCAGACCCACGAGAAGTATTGTAGTAGAGTTCATCGGTTTCCAGTTTATGGTCTGCAACCAAATCGGTTAAAACAATAGGATTCATGTACGATGTTTCAAAAAGAACTTTTAATGATTTTTCATTTGCCTCTTTTTTATCTACGTGATTAATACCAAGTTTAGAGTAGAGTTTATCATTAATCGTTACGTCAACAACACCCTCTTTGCTCTCAAGATTAATGGTAAGCTTTTCATCATTGTCTAAATCAATATGGCTGACATCATAAGCTCTTAAAATAACTCCTGTTGTATGGGTAATGTATTTTAAGATGTTGTGCAGTGCATCCTCTTGAAGTTCTTCTATAAATGCAAGTCTTAGTGAAAATAGTAAGGAGGTATGCAACTCTTCCATATTTGCCATTGCGTACTGTACAGAAGCATCTATTTTACCTTTTACCATTAGTTTAGCTACGCGTGCCAAACCAATTTTTTCAGGATTTTGACTCTCGTACTCAAAGGTATTTAAAGGAATATTTAATGCTGCTGATAAATCTCTAGCAACGCCATGAATAGAGAGACAATCGCCACGGTTTGCCGTAAGCTCAATCTCAATAACGGTATCGGCAAGTTTGTCGTACTCATTAAGGTCTTTACCAATAACAAGCTCTCCAATACTCTCATCAAGTATCATAATTCCATTACCTAAATCTGGCAGTCCTAACTCAGAAGCAGAACAGACCATTCCTTCACTCTCAACTCCACGAAGTTTGGCATGCTTAATTTCAAAATCTTTACCAAGTTTTGCACCAATTGTCGCTACAGCTACATACTCTGCATCCACAACATTTTTTGCTCCACAAACAATTTGCCGTGTTCCTGAACCAATATCAATTTGACAAACATTAAGCTTGTCTGCATCGGGATGCTTTTCGCAAGAGAGTATTTTCCCTACGACCACTTTTTGAGGAATGGCATGCGAGCTAATGCTGTCCACTTCTAATCCAATAGAGTTCAGTGTCTCATAGAGCTTCTCATTACTTACTTTTTTAAGGTCAATAAAATTATTCAACCAAGTTTTTGTTAAAATCATCTAAACTGCTCCAATAAACGTGTATCTCCCTCAAATAGCATTCTAAGGTCAGGAATTTTATGCAACAACATTGCAAATCGTTCAACTCCTAAACCAAAGGCATAACCACTAACATTTTTATAATTTACGGCATCAAAAACATTTTGATCCACAATTCCACATCCTAAAACTTCTAGCCATCCTGTGTGAGAACAGATACGACAGCCTTCTGCTTCACAGAAGATACAGGATATATCTACTTCGGCAGAGGGTTCAGTAAAGGGAAAGAAGCTTGGTCTAAAACGTACTTCAACTTCGCCAAACATGTAGTGCAAGAAATCCGACATAATCGACTTTAGGTTTGCAAAACTCACTTCGCCTGTCTCTCCTACTACCAAACCTTCTACTTGATGGAACATTGGGGTATGGGTAATGTCGTAATCTTTTCTAAATACAGCACCTGGTGCAATCATACGAATTGGTGGTTTTTGTGCCAACATGGTTCGTATTTGTACAGGCGAAGTATGGGTTCGTAATACGGCTTTATCTTTAAAGAAAAAAGTATCTTGCATATCACGAGCAGGGTGGTTTTTTGGTAGATTTAATGCTTCAAAGTTATGAAAATCATCTTCTACCTTTGGACCATCCTCAATGGAGAAGTTTAGTGCTACAAAGTAGTCTATAATTTTGTCCATTGTTGCCATTACAGGATGCAATGCCCCTTTTTCATTAAGGTTGTTGTAGAGTGAAACGTCAATGGCTTCAGCTTTTAAAAGACGCTCTATCTCCTCTTTTTTTAGTGTTTCATAACACTCATCATAAACACTTTGAAGATGGGCTTTGTTTTTGTTGAGTCCTTCTGCAAATGCTTTTTTTTCTGGTCCGGGTACATCTTTTAGTTTTGCAAACTCTTTTGACAATGCACCTTTTTTCCCAAAGAGTTCAATACGAACCTTACCAAGTACATCGAGCGAATTAGCATCTCTAATCTGTTCTTCTAAATTTTTCAAAATAACCTCTGTTTAATTCTTATATGCTTTAATTAATAATTGTGAGATTTTATCGAAACTATGCTAATAGTGGGATTGAATGTGTTATAATTTTTCAAATTAAAACAATTAACTTAAATATTTAAAGGATAAAAAGATGTGTATTTTTTGTAAACTTGTAGCTGGAGAAATTCCTTCTAATAAAATTTTAGAGAACGATAAATTTATTGCATTTCACGATTTGTACCCTAAAGCACCCATTCATATCTTGGTTATTCCAAAAGTGCATGTGGAGTGTTTTCAAGATGTTTCTGCTGAGGTTATGGCTGAAATGACTCCCTTTATTCAAGAAGTAGCAACGATGATGGGTATTGATAAAAGTGGTTACAGATTGATTGTAAACAATGGAAAAGATGGTGGACAAGAGGTTAACCATTTACACTTTCATGTTTTAGGTGGAGCAAAACTACCATTTGGACACTTGGTAGATGAACCTCAAAAAAGTTTTTAGAAATAAGGAAAAAATAAAGAATGACATTAGAACAACTAGACAAAAAATATGGATTACAGACCTATAACCGAAACTACACCAATTTCGTAAAAGGAGAAGGCTCAACCCTTTTTGCTGAAAATGGCGATGAATACATTGATTTTGCTTCAGGAATTGCCGTGAACTCAGTGGGGCATAATAACCCCGTTTTGGTAAATGCCATTCAAGAGCAAGTGGCAAAAATTATTCATATTTCAAATTTACAAATTATAGAGCCACAAGCAAAATTAGCAGAGCAAATTTGTACCTTAGCCAATTATGATGGAGCAATCTTTTTTGCAAACTCTGGAGCAGAAGCAAATGAGGGAGCAATTAAAATAGCCCGTAAATATGGAGAGACCAAGTTTGATAAAAAACGTTATAAAGTCATTACGTTAGAACACTCTTTTCATGGAAGAACCATAACTACCGTAAAAGCAACAGGGCAAGAGAGTTTTCATACTCCACATTTTTCGCCATATCCAGATGGATTCTCGTATGTTAATGGTTTAGAAGCTGTTTATGAAAATATTGATGACGAAACCGTAGCCGTAATGATAGAACTTGTCCAAGGGGAGGGTGGAGTGCAACCTTTTGAGAAGTCAGAAATTCAAAAATTGGCAACGTATTTAAAAGAGAAAGATGTTTTATTAATCGTTGATGAGGTTCAAACAGGAATTTACCGTACAGGTAAAATGTTGGCTTCAAACATGTATGAGATAGAACCCGATATTGTAACCATGGCAAAAGGTCTTGGTGGTGGAGTTCCTATTGGTGCTGTCATGACCAAGTATAAAGATGTTTTAGTAGCAGGAGACCATGGAAGTACCTTTGGTGGAAACTATTTAAGCACCCGTGCAGGCTTGGCTGTGTTAGAAGTGTTAAGTGAAATGGATGAGGCTGGAAAATTAACAGAAACATTGGCGTATTTTACGATTAGACTTAAAGAAATAGGAAATAAATATCCAAATTTATTTACAGAAGAGGTGGGTCTAGGGCTTATGCGAGGGCTTCGTGCAAAAGATAACGACACCATGAAAGCCGTGCTTTCTAAATGTATGGAGAACAAATTGATTGTGCTTCCAGCAGGTAAAAATACGGTTCGTTTCTTGCCTGCATTAACCATTACACCTGATGAAATTGACGAAGGGTTTAAGCGTTTTGAAGAAGCTATTTCTTCTATCTAGTGTGTTACTCTCTGCCCTAAGAGCAGAGAGTGAGCTAAGTGATATTCTTTCGCCTGATCAGAGTCAACTCTTGAAGTATCAACAAGAGAAAAACAGAGTACAGAGCAAGCAGTTAGAAAAATCATGGATTAGCCCCGTTATTTTACAGTACTCAAAAAACTACTCTACACAGTTTGGAGGAACTGTCCACACAGGTCAATTTGTAGTATCGGTTGACCAAGCTATCTTTAAATCAGGTGGAATTTGGTCGGCTATTAAATATGCAAAAGCGTTGGGAAAAGCAAACTCTTTGGACATAGAGCTTCAAAAACGTCAACTTATCTCACAAGCTCTAACTCTTTTGTATAATTTACAAAAGTCAAACCTCCAATTAGAGAAACTACGATTAACGATAAATAACGATAATTTAGACATTAAGATACAAAAAGAGAGCTATGAAGAGGGGTTAACGAATCGAACACTTTATGACCAAGCATTACTCAAACGAAATCAAGACAATACCTCTAAATTGGAACTGGAACTTACAATTGTAAAGTTAGAAAATGATTTTTCTTTGCTTTCGGATAAGAAGCCTGCTTCTATTGTACTTCCCAATTTTGGAATGATAGAGAAGAGTCGATACCTAGAGAATCAATTAGAGTTAAAACGAGACAGCATGCGTGTAGAAGAGAAGAAGCATAATAAATTCATGACCTTGGCTAAATATCTACCCGAAGTTTCGGTAACAGGACGCTACACCAATGAAGATTTAAACCCTCTTTTTGCCTCTCCAAACAGCAGTATAAAACAGCACTATTTTAACTATGGGTTCAAAGTGACCTTACCTCTAAATATCAACTCTTTTGATGATATTCAGAACTCTAAAATAGAGTATTTAAACGCAAAGATAACTTTGGAAGAGCAACAAAAAAAGATTTTAAACAGCTTTACTTTAACTCAAAAACGTTTAGAAATTATAGATAAAAAAATAGCTTTATCTCAAGAAGACGCAGGACACTACTTGAGCATGTTAACCACTGCCGAAGACCTAGAAAAGCTTGGAGACAGAACCTCATTTGATACACAAATTGTTGAAAATAGCTTAAAAGTACGAGAAGTTGACCAAGAGATATACAAAGTAGATGCACAGTTAGAGCTTTTAGGCTTGTATATTAATGTAGCTGATGCGTTGTAGCTTATGTTATAATAAATATAAAACAAAACTATAAGGACTCATCATGTTAAAAAAACTCTTTTTGTTACTAATATTAACTCTCTTTTCTATGGCATATGATTTTGGAACGGTTGTTCAAACTTCTGTAGATAAAATTCCAAAGGGTAAGGTTTTGATGATAGAATTTGGGAAAACTGAGTGTATTTGGTGTGAACACATGGCACCTTATTTCAAAGATATAAAAGAGCAGTATCCAAAGACTCCTATCTATTATATCAATACCGATATAGATATTATGGGTGGGATTAATAACCATATTGAAGTGTTGCCTACAGCTATCTTTTGGGATGAGAATGGAAAAGAGATAGGACGGCATGAAGGGTATCTGTTGCCTGACCAAATTATGGGACTTCTTGAAAAATATAGAGTTTTGGTAAAATAAATGTTTGCTTGGAATCGGAGGCTTTAGCCCCGAAAAAGACGAGGCTAAAGCCATCGTTTCCAAACAGTAATTACAATTAAAAAAGGAAAAGATTGAATTTTAGTACATACATGAATGAGTGGCTCTATGGAGATGAGGGTTATTATAAAACATTTAAAACCATTGGTAAAGGTGGGGATTTCTATACAGCTGTGAGTACCAGCTCATTTTTTGGGGCATCCATTGCGAACCATTTTTATAAGCTTATTGAAAAAGAGTCGTTTAAACGAGATGGATGGCTAATCGAAATTGGAGCTCATAAGGGCTATCTGCTTTGTGATATGATTCAGTGGCTCTATACACTTGACCCTACATTGGTGCAAACGCTTAAATTTGGAATTGTAGAACGCCAGCCACATGTTCAACAGGAGCAACTTCGATACATAGAAGAGCGTTTTGGCTCAGACATTCAAATTACACATTTTAATGATATAGATGAGGTTAATGTAGAGTATGCTTTTGTGGTGGCTAATGAGATTTTTGATGCGTTTCCTTGTAATTTAATTAAAGATGGAGAAGAGGCTAATGTTGAGAATCATGTGGTGGAGTGGCAGAAAGCAGATGATGATATTTTGGAGTTTGCATCAAAACATCGACAAGTCAAAGGCGAAGTGGCAGTAGGCTATGAAGCGTTTGCTCTGCACATGGCAAAAGGGATAAAGAAATGTGATTTTGTTACGTTTGATTATGGCGAACGTTTTGTTCGTAATGATTTCTCTATCCGTGTTTATGAAAACCATAAAACTTTTCCATTGTTTGATGAAGAGTTGGATATGGCAGAAGCGTATCAGAGTGCAGACATTACTTACGATGTAAACTTTGGGCATGTGATAGAGGCTTTTGAGGAAGCAGGGTTTGAGCTTGATAAGTACGAAACCCAAGCTCGTGCCTTGGTTCGTTTTGGGTTGATTGATATTTTGGAACAGTTTGCAAAACAGACGACACAAGCAAATTATTTACGAGAAGCAGACAAGGTTAAAACCTTGATTGCCCCAACGATTATGGGCGATAAATTTAAGATGGTACATTTTAAGAAGTAAGGAAAAAAATGCCAAAAACAACGATAAAATGTCCTAATTGTCAAACCGAAATAGATGTTAATGAGATTTTGTATCATCAACTTGAAGATGAGTTAAAACAGAAAAGCTTGATGGAAAGACAGAAGCTTGAAGAAGAGAATAGAAAACGAGAAGAGGCTTTAGAAAAAAAGTTTGAGTTACTTCAAGTTCAGGAAGAGAAGTTTGAAGAGCGTTTGAAAAAAGCAACCAAAGAGCAGGTTAAGCGTGAAAAGAAGAAGCTTCATAATGAGCTTAAAAAAGAGTTGCTTTTAGAACAGAGTGAATCTATAGAAGCACTTCAAAAAGAGTTGAATGCAAAATCGGAACAAGTCAAAGAGTTAAACAATTCTAAAATAGAGATAGCCAAATTGAAGCGTGAAAAAGAGGAGATAGAGTCCAAAGCAAAAGCAGAAGCTCAATTGGCATTGAATGAAGAGTTAGTTTTGGAAAAAAAGAAGATTTTAAAAGCTTTAGAGGCTCAAAATGAGCTTAAAATGAAAGCAAAAGATGAACAGTTAGAGCAGATAAAACGTGAGCTTGATAACGCACAACGAAAAGCAGAGCAGGGGTCGATGCAAATTCAAGGCGAGGCGTTGGAGTTGGCAATTGAATCTTGGCTCTCTTCTCAGTTTCCTTTTGATTGCGTAGAAGAGGTAAAAAAAGGGGTATTTGGAGCAGACTGTATTCAAACGGTACATACCCGAGAGGCTCAAAATTGTGGGATTATCTGTTATGAATCAAAAAATACCAAAGCATGGTCGGATGCGTGGATTCCAAAACTTAAAAAAGACATGCTTAGTATTCATGCTGATATTGGAGTCTTAGTTACTTCGGTCTATCCTCGTGAGATGAAACGGATGGGCTTTGTTGATGGTATTTGGGTTTGCAGTTTAGATGAGTTCAAAGGTTCGGTCTCCTTGCTTCGTGAGTCGTTGATTCGATTGCAACAGAGTGTCAAAAAAGAGGAAAATAGAGCCGATAAAATGGGTCTGCTTTATAATTATATGACAGGAAATGAGTTTTCGATGCAGATGACGGCGATTGTTGATGGATTTATAAAAATGCAAGAGGAGTTGGACAAAGAGAAACGTTCGCTTATGGCATCTTGGAAACGGCGTGAAAAAACCATTGATGGAGTGCTTCAAAACACAACAGAAATGTATGGAGCGTTGCAAGGAATAGCAGGAAATTCAGCCATAGTTCATATAGATGCATTAGAATTACCTTATGAAGAGTAAAGGATAAACATGTCTCCAGAAAAAAGAGCAACAATAGTCGCTTCCTCGGTGGCTATTATTTTGACCATTGTTAAATTTACCATCGGTGTCGCATCGGGTTCGGTAGCTGTTTTAGCTTCAGCGATTGATTCACTGCTTGATACATTAATCTCAATTTTCAATTTTTTTGCGATTAAAAAATCAGAAGAGAAAGCAGATAAAAACTTTCATTATGGAAAAGGTAAAGTTCAAGCCATTGCAGCTGTAATCGAGGGAACGATTATTACTATTTCAGGGCTTTATATTATTTATGTAGCGTTTGAAAAAGCAATGCATGGGACATCAACAACCCTTTTAGCTCCTGCTATCTGGGTAATGATACTCTCTATCGTAATTACTTTTGGCTTGGTTCAGTACCTTTTACGGGTAGCAAAACAGACGGATAACTTGGTTATTAAATCAGATGCCTTACATTATCAGACAGATTTATGGTCAAATGGGGTTATCTTATTGGCATTAGGAATTGTACAATATACAGGTTGGGAGTTTGTTGATGCTATTTTTGGTTTGGGAATAGGTATTTATATCATCTATTCGGCATATGAAATTATAAAAGAGGGTATTTTAATTTTACTTGATCGTGCTTTAGAGCAAGATGTTGTTAAGAGTATAGAGGAGATTCTTGATACCCATAAAGAGATTAATGGTTTTCATTGGTTAAAAACACGAACGGATGGAACGACAAATTTTATTGAATTTCATCTGGTCTTAAAACCAAACCTCTATTTGATAGAAGCACATAGAATTTCGGATGAAATAGAAGATGAAATTATGGCATTGGAACCCCATAAACCTTGGATTATTACACCTCATTATGACCCTTTTGATGACAGTGAAATTAATAATTATATGGCTACAAAAAAAGCATAATGAAAAAAAGTATTATTTATCTGCTCTCTCCTTTAGAAAAAGAGGAGACGGTTTCATTGCCAATGATTCGATTCTCATTAATAGATAAGCCTATAGATTTTTCTAGCTGTGATACACTGATATTTACATCGAAACAAGCCGTTGTTTCAGCAGATACATTGGATAAAGCTTGGAAAAATTATCCTTCTATTGCTATTGGCAAA
>Ga0256826_1001234_pt1 | contig 15910 bp, 16 predicted proteins | sample CV79metaG_FD_185975 | JGI IMG/M metagenome (GOLD analysis project Ga0256826, IMG submission 185975) | Hydrothermal vent microbial communities from East Pacific Rise, Pacific Ocean - CV79 | ecosystem: Environmental > Aquatic > Marine > Hydrothermal vents | place: Pacific Ocean: East Pacific Rise...
TTTTGCCTCAAATATTTTGGGGTTGGGAGAACTTTATAGCTTTGGATACACACAAAGGTCTTGGTGGCAACTCTATTCGGAGTCGGCTTTCTTTAGAGAATCAAACTATCAACCAGAATTTTTTGTGAAGATTCCAACGTACAGTTTTTTGGATAAAATGCCTATTAAAGGCTTTAAAATGGCACTGGTACATCAATCAAATGGACGTGGTGGAGAGTACGAACGCAGTTGGAACAGGGTTAGCTTTTCTACTTTTTTACAAACTAAAAATCTTATAACAGAGCTGGAATTATGGAATAGATTACCTGATAATATCGATTACAACCCTGACTTAATAGACTATTTAGGGCATGGTCAACTAAAATTTATGTTTCCCTATGAAAAACACCTTTTTAAATTAACCCTTCGTTCAAACAGTTCTCTGAATAAAAGCTCTGCTGAATTTACCTACAGTCATCCTCTTCCTGCAAGAGAAGAAAACGATCTTTTTCTCTATATCAAAACATTTAACGGTTATGGAGAGAGTCTCATTGACTATAACCATAATGTCAATAAAATCTCTATAGGGGTCTCAATTAGCCGTTAACGTAGTAAAAGTACTATCGTGGTCGAACTGTAGGGGTCTTATGGTTTCCACCATGTCCTTTTCCACCAAAAGCTCTTTTTAGAACACAACCATTCATTAAGGAGACAATAACGATGGCTAAAATAATCTGTTTTTTCATTTTTATCCTTTTTTAATATTTATTGAAAGTAAAAACCAAGTGCAAAAGAGAGCGTATTATCATAAGAGTAATCCTCTAAAGCATAGGTATACGATGCTGTTGCAAATATATTCTTGTTAAAGTTATAACTATTAAACCATGTAATACCTTGTTCGGCATCAACATTTGAATAGATAGAACCCGTATAGTTATACGATAAAGCACTGTAGAGGGATTTCCCAAAAGAGCGACCTGTTCCAATAGAAAAAGAGGAGTAATCTTCATAATCGGTACTTTTGCTATCTCCACTTGATGTATATCCGTAATATAGAAAAAGATTCTGCGTATCGGTTACGTTGTAATTATAATTTACAGAGGCAAAATAGTCATCATCTCGGGAATCCACTAAACTCTCATTCGTACTCATGCCATCTTGACTATTAGCTCTTCCATTCCCTCTATCTCGTTGAAAAACCTCTGAATCAGAGGAATCACTATCTACTATTTTTGTTCCTACCGAGAGTTTCATACTACTTTTGGGAACGGTAAATGTATATCCTGTTGATAGATAAATATTGTTATCACTATTACTATTATCTTCGGTGTAACTACTACTTGTGGTTGTACGAGAGTTAGAGACCGAAATGTCCCAGTTACGATAACGATAATTGGCATAGAGATTCAGATAATTTTCACTATCATACTGCTCATCACTAAGCATGGTATCGCCTATTTTTAAAGTCAATGCACCGATATACTTATCCTCTTTTTTTTGGGCTAAACTACTCTCTTGCTGAGTTGAACAACCCGTGTTATTAACCAAAGCCTCAAATGGAGTATTAGGGCATAGGTCAACAGCATCAAGAACGCCATCAATATCACTGTCTTGAAAAGCACTAGCACCAGTAGAGAATAACAGGAGAAGAAAACCTACGTTTATATATCTCATTTTGAATCCTTTTTTAATAAACATCTTGCAAAACTCATCGGAAATGATGGCTTTAGCCTCATTCAAAGGTGGAGCTAAATCAGCACTTCCTAGTTTTGCAAAAACTCTAATCTTTGAGAACTGAAAAGTATAAGTAGACTATCTATTGTGTCCCATTCCTTGACCACCCATTGAACCTGCTCTAGAACCATCGTGAAGCTGTTGTCCTGCTCCTTGTCCTTGATGAGAAGAGTGACTCTCCATTTGTGCTGTTTGATGCGATGAAAACTCTGTCGCATCAATAGTTCCATCGCCATTGCTATCTATGCTTACTAAAGTAGGAGCATTACCTGCATTTCGTAAAGCTTTTCCCTCGGCACTTCGCTCTGCCATTCTATCTGCTCTTGCACTATCAATCTCTGTTTGAGTAATCTTTCCATCATTATCTTTATCCATATCTGAAAATGTTGGAGGCGTTGCTCTTTGAGCTTGTCTTGATGCTCTAAAAGATGTTCGTTCCTCTGTTGTCATACTTGCAACACGACTTTGCATTTCAGATCTAAAGTCTGTTCTATCTTCAACTGCCACTGTTCCTCTTAAGTTAATTAACTCATCTGTTGTCATAGAAGAGAAATCGGTTGCCATAAGAGAGAGTGTTAAAAGTCCTAATGTTAAAACTGTTTTTTTCATAATTTATCCTTTTTATTGAGTGTTTGTCTATCGGTTTTAGCCTTTAGATGCTGTAATTGTAACACTGCTTTGTTACCTAAATGTTACTTTATATAGCGAGGCTGAAGCCGTCGATTCCATATATGCAAGTTGCATTTTCGGAATCAATGGTATTGAGAAGATAAGGGGGATTTATTTATATTTATAGTGGATTCACAGATAAGAAATAGATACAAAGAGAATCTCTTCTCTTTATATTTTTTACTCTACAATAGCTCGAATAGCATCAATTTGTGTTACTAAAGCTTCTAGTTTTTTTAGCTCTATCATATTTGGTCCATCGCTTAATGCAATAGAGGGATCAAAGTGGGTTTCAAAAAAGAATCCATCCACACCCACAGCAGCCGCAGCTCGTGAAAGGTAGGGAACTAAAGCACTGTCTCCTCCACTGGTTGCTCCACCCGATGCAGGTTGTTGTACCGAGTGGGTAGCATCAAAAATAACAGGAGCAAACTCTCGCATCTGTTTTAATCCACGCATATCCACCACCAAGTTACCATAACCAAAGGTCGAACCACGCTCGGTAAGCCACACATTGTATTTTTCTGCATTTTCATAAGAGACTTCGCCATCAAAACCACGGGTTTTCAGTACTTTGGCTACAGAGTGTTCCATCGCTTGGGGTGCAAGGAATTGTCCTTTTTTAATATTGACCACAGCAGAAGTTTTAGCACATGCTACCAATAAATCTGTCTGTCTGCATAAAAAAGCAGGGATTTGAAGAACATCTACCACCTCGGCTACAGCTTGGGGTTGGGTATAATCATGAACATCGGTCAGCAATTTAAAACCAAACTGCTCTTTGACCTCTTGAAGTAGTTTTAACCCTTCATCTAAACCCGGCCCTCGAAAAGAGTCTAATGAGGTTCTGTTTGCTTTATCAAAACTTGCTTTAAAGTAGAAATCTTTTGTACAATCTTCATGATATTTTATTAATGATTCTGCAATTCTCATAACAGTATCACGACTCTCTAAGACACAAGGTCCTGCAATTAGTATCATTTTTTATCCTTAGAAAGAGCCACCAATAGCCCTGAACTTATGACCAAAATTATACCAAAAACTTTTAAAGGCGTAGGTATTGGATCACCCAAAGCAATACCAATAATGAGTGCAAAAATAATGTTAGAATAAGAGATTGTTCCAACAATTCCTGCTTTTGTTAACTCATATGCTTTGGTCATTAAAATTTGAGAAGCAGTAGCAGAGAGTCCCATAATTAAAACATACAACCAAATAATCCCTTGGGGCATTACAAACTCTGCAAACATAAAATCCAAACTTTTAGGAGCATCTATATACGGTGTTAGCAACATTAAAAGCATGGGTGCAACCGTTCCTACCCCCATAAAACTCATAACAATAGCTCGTGTATCGTAGTATTTTCGTAATTCTCGAATAGAAGTATATGCCAAAGCAGCCCCAATTCCTGAAAAAATTCCTAAAACACTATATTTATTAAAAGTAAAACCTCCTTCACTTGGCATAGAGATAAAAGCAATGCCTATAAATCCCATTAAAATCGCCAACGTAGCCCACTTACTTAACTTTTCATTTAAAAACATATAAGCAAAAATAGCCACAAAAAGAGGAGAGGTTTTATTGTAGGTTACGGCTTCTCCCAAAGGGATATACGCAATAATATAAAAGTATGCCAACAGAGCAACAAAGCCCATTGTTCCACGAAAAAGTAAAAGAAGAGGTTTTCCTCCTATCTGTTTTAGTGGAGATTTATAGATAGCAAAACCAACCAAAGCTACACCAAAAACATTTCTAAAAAAGGTCACTTCAACAGGGGGTAAAACCTGACTTACAACTTTAGCAAATCCACCCATTATTGCAAAAGATAGCGAAGCTAACAGCATAAACAAGACTCCCTTATCCATACCCAATATATATTTTTTCAAAGAATAAGCTCCTTAATTTTTCGGAATATTAGCATAAGAGTAGAAGAGTCAACGTATAAATAAGAATATTTCCGTTAAAATAAACAAAAAATTCTATACAAAGAACATTAATGTCTAAAAAACTTCCTCTACTGATTCTACTAATCTCCTTTATTTTCCTACAATCTTTAACTGCTAAAGAGTATACATGGGATAGGAAATTGACCTTTTTAGGTCTATTAAAACGTTATCATATTCCTCAAAAAACCTACTACGGGATGGATCAAGAAGATAAAGAGTTAATTCAGGAGATTCGAGCAGGTCAACACTATACCGTTATCAAGAAAAAAGGTAAAGTAGATTATATCAACATTCCTATCTCTGATGAATTAATGCTACAGATTAAGAGACGGAAAAAAGGGTACTCCGCTAAATATCTTCCTCTTCCTTATGATATTGTTGAAAAGACCATCTCTATTCGTATTAAGTATGGACTACATAAAGATTTACACAGAGCCACTAAATCTTGGTATTATGGAAAAGAGATTGATGAGGTCTACTCAAAAGCACTTCCTTTGAAAAAGATGAAAAGAGGCGATAAGATTATTATGTTTTATACTCAAAAGTATAGAAACGGAAAAGTCTTCTCTAGCCCAAAAATTCAAGCCTGTATGATTGAGATTAATAAAAAACCTTATTATGGATTTTTATTGAATGATGAGAAGTATTATGACTCTTTAGGAAAAAAATATAAACGAACCTACCATTCAAAATTTATTCGTCCTCTTAAATACTATAAACGTATCTCTAGTGGCTTTACTTATCGACGTTATCACCCTATTCTAAGACGTTATAGAGCCCATTTAGGTATTGATTATGCAGCACGTAGAGGTCGTCCTATTCGAGCTTCTGCAAAAGGAAAAATTGTCTACCGAGGCTGGAAAGGTGGTTATGGAAGAACTGTTGAGATTCAACACGCAAATGGAGTTAAAACACTCTATGCCCATATGCGAGGTTTTGCACGAGGAGTAAAACTAGGCAAATATGTAACACAAAGTAGAACTATTGGTTATGTTGGAACATCGGGGAGAAGCACAGGTCCACACCTACACTTTGGACTCTACAAACATGGTAGAGCAACAAACCCTGCCCGTTACATTCGTAAAAAAACGGCCAAAGTTATAAAAATTAAAGGCAAAGAGTATAAAAAGTTACGAAAACTTGTTCGTAAATTTAGACCTCAATTTAGAGAAGCAAAAAGAAAAATTATTGTTAAAGAGAAGAGTGAAGATTGTCTAAACTGTGTAAAAAAGCTTAAACCAAGGAATTAATAGGAAATGGTACTTTAGCTTCTATCAAGGTAAAGCTAAAGCATTACTTCCTATAATCGAATTGCTCGAATATCTCCAAAGAAAATCAAATCTTTTAGAACAGCTTTTTGAGTAATCCCATCATTACCAATACGCAATAACAGCTCCCCTTTATCACTTGAAAAAATATTTTGATGAATAATAGCTCGTGCATACCAACTATCCTTCTTCTCTCCTACAGTTTTTTTATACTCTTTTATCTCATTTTTATTAGGAATAACAACATCTACTTTTCCTTGTTGTTTCTCTGCTCCAACCGCCTTAAACGTATAGGATTTAGGCTCTTTTTTATCTAAAATCTTCTTATCTAAATTAAAATAGAGCGTTAATAAATCATCTTTAGAGTAATAATCCATAGTAGTATTGGTATCGTTGACCAACTTTCCTCTTTTCCAATGCTTATACTCTTTGATTACTGTTTTTGTTTTATGATTAATTCTATAAATTTTATTGGTCTGTTTAAAACCATGAGATTTAATCACTTGATACAAATCTGTAACCATTAGACCATTTTCAATATGTCCTTTAGAGATATGTTGCTCTTTTCTATTACCAGAAAGAGTTCTAGAAAGCCCTGTAGCCTTCAACTTTACATCAATGACATAATTATGTTTATCTTTGGTCAGGAGTGCATTGGCAATCCCAATTTTACCAAAAATCCCAAACTCTACTTTATAATCTGCTGTAATTACTTCAGCACTTAAAAGCGAAGTAAAAAGAAAGATTAAAACTATTAATCCGTTTTTCATAATAATCCTTTAAGATAGTTATAGATGAATTTAATCATCTTTATGTGTATAAACTGTGTTAACATGATAGAACATTATCTTTGTTTTGCTAAAATAACAATTAATAAATTTAAATATATAAAGAAGTTAACTATGAACGATAATAATATCTCCCAAACAAAAGAGATTATTGAGCAGTCTCAAGAGATTATTGAAACACTAGATATTAATTTTTTTCCACAAGTACAACAACTGTTAAACTATTTTTATAGCAGTACTACTTATGGAGACTTTTTTCGTGAACAGTTTTTTAATATTCCCCTTGGAAATATTATGGGAGCTTTTTTCTCTTTTTTCTTTTTTCTTGTTCTGCGTAAACTTTTTGCTAATTTGGTTATTAATGTACTTCTACCCTTTACAAAAACGACAAAAATAAATTACGATGAGCGAATCCTATTGGGACTCAAAGGACCATTAACTTTTTTATTTATTATTATTGGCGTACGTCTCTTTTTTGCTCTACTATTCTTAGAGACAGAGTTTGTTAATATGATTATCAACTCCATGATTGCCTATAATGTATTTTGGGCTATTATGGAGTTAAGTTATGCCTTACGAGGTTTGGTCTATCGCTTTACTGCACGATTTAACCCTGAACTCTCTCATGAGATGGGTAATTTTATTTTAGCTTTTATTCGTGGAATTATTATTGCTGTTGGCTTAGGTGTTATATTACAAGTTTGGGGAATCAATGTAGCAGGTTTAGTAGCAGGTTTAGGAATTGGAGGTTTAGCGTTTGCCTTGGCTGCCAAAGATACAGCAGCAAACCTTTTTGGTTCGATTGCCCTACTTTTAGACAAATCTATCCGTATTGGAGAGTGGATTAAAATAGATGGAGTAGAGGGAGTGGTAGAAGATATTGGTATGCGTACCACTAAAATTCGTTCCTTTAAAAAATCACTAATTACCCTTCCAAATCAAGTAATTGCAAACAGTCCCATCGAAAACTTTTCACGTCGAGGAATCAGACGTATTAAAATGACCATTGGATTGACCTATGACACAACTAGTGAACAGATGGAAAATATTCTTGTAGATATTAAAACCATGCTACAAAACCACGAAGGAATTTCTCAGAGAGATACCATGCTTGTAAACTTTACAACATTTGATGATAGCTCTTTGGGAATCTTAATCTACACCTTTAGCAACACCTCTAATTGGGCTAAATATATGTCTATCAAAGAGGATGTGAATCTTAAAATTATGAAAATCGTAGAAGAGAACAACACAGCCTTCGCATTTCCTTCTCAATCGCTTTATGTTGAGAGAATGCCTAACCCAAGCTCTTTTTCTAGTGACGATATTTAACGTCGTCACGAGTTAAATTTCTTAATTATTGTTGTTTGGTTTTGTCGGTGTTTTCATGGAAAAACACCCTACCGATGCCCCCAATGCCAATGACTTAAGAAATTAACATTCCAAATTTGTAGGGGCATCCCCTTGAGACTGTGAAAGAACTATCAAATATGAAAACTAAAACCCTATTTTATGGGCTTTAGAATTCTAAAAGTGAGGTTCTTTCACAGTCTCCTTGTGGGTGTCCACAATCGCCCAAATATTTGGATACCCATAAGAGATTATGAACATATATAAGAGGTTTTTACAACCTCCCCTCAATCAACTTCAACCACTCTTTAGAACCTATCAAATCAGGATGATTCTCAGGTAAAACCTTAGACCAAACCTTCACTACCTTTTTCAGAGCTAAATCTACTTTTGTTCTTTTAATTCGCGTTATATCCAAATTTTCTACTCAATAATATTTCTTTCCACCAACTTTCCCTTTCACGTATAGTGTCATTGTCTGTTGTTGATTTAAATATGTCTAAAATTGAATATCTGAAATTATTTTTTATATGTTCAAACTTTAATTCCTTAAGTTTTACATTGCCACCATTACCATTTTCTACATATGATTTCCAACGATTTAATATCATTTCATCTCCATAAGCAGAACCTACATACATTTTTCCATTTGAGGTATCTGTAATTAAATACACTCCCTTTTGATTTCTTAACGCTGTTTTCCAATTATCTTTTGTAACAACTCTTGCTAAGTCACTCCAAGAAATATTTACTTTGTCGTAACCTGGAACAATATCATTGTCAAAAACATCTGGTAAAATTTGGGCAATTTCACAATCATCAATTACCGATTTAGCTTTACGCACCATATTTTGAGATTTATTTTTAAATCGTACAACTATTCTTCCAAAATATTTTTCGTATTCAGTCAATGTTTCATATTCATAACCTACGCCATTTTGAATATTCAAATCTCTTGTAATTTTTCCAATATGAAATAATAACCAAAGGTTTTCATTGCTTTCTATTCGGATTAATCCTATTGTTATTTGTCCTTCTTTATATGATTTCTTTTTGTTATAATTCCAATACTGTCCATCGAGCATAGCACCAACTTCATTATTCTTAAACATTTCAATTGGATTCCAATTTCCTTCAAACATTTTTCATTTAAAACCGTAGGTGGTGACCAACACGGTTACACCTACAATTTTTCCACTTTAATACAAAAATCCAAACAACCAAAGAGGTATCTTCGCCCCAAACCCTATCTCTATATCATTAGCCACTACAAAAGAGTTGGGAATATTGGCTATCTGTTTGAAGCTTTTGTTTTCCCCCCACTTCAAAGATGTACTTTTTATCTATTAAAAAGTTCCCTTTAAGGGAATAAGTTCTATACTACTTCCATGAATGTAATAAGTAAACGAACACTTATAAAATTTTATGAAGAACATGCCAATGCAAAAATTGCTTTAGAAGTTTGGCATTCAGATGCACGAAAAGCTGAGTGGAAAACACCTAATGACATTAAAAAGCTTTATGCTTCTGCCTCTTTTTTAAAAGACAATAGAGTTGTTTTTAACATCAAGGGAAATGATTATCGTTTGATTGTTCATATTGACTATTTACGAAAAATTGTGCGTGTAAAATTTGTAGGTACACATGCTGAATATGACAAAATCAATGCCGAGGAGATTTAAAATGACTATACGACCAATAAGAAATGAAACGGACTATGACAATGCTCTTGATAGAGTTGATGAGCTTATGGATTTAAATCCTAAAATGGGTACTTCCAAAAGTGATGAGCTTGAAGTTTTAGCTCTGCTCATAGAAAAGTATGAAGAGAAAGCTTGGGCTATTAGTGAACCCGACCCAATCGAAGCGATAAAAATTCGTATGGAAGAGATGCAACTCAAACAAAAAGACCTTGTCCCTTATATTGGTAACAAAAGCAAAGTTTCAGAAATTTTAAACCGTAAAGTTGGACTCTCTTTGAGTATGATTTATAAATTGGCTAAAGGGTTGCATCTTCCTTTGGAGGTTTTAGTACAACCATTTGATAAGGGTTCTGTAGCTTCATAAGTAAGTAGTTGACCATAATTAATTTCAAAGATAGCGAGGCTGAAGCCATCGGTTCCACATATGCAAGTCGCATTTTCGGAGTCGGCGTGTTTACACCAATGCCAATGAATTAAGGAATTTATCCCTAAATATAGCGAGGCTGAAGCCGTCGATTCCACATATGCGAATCGGTATATTCGGAATCGGTGTGTTTACACCAATGCTAATGAAATAAGAAAAATTATGTAGGGACATCCCCTTGTGGGTGTCCACAAATGCCTAAATATTGGATACCCATAAAGGGTATCCCTACACAAAATTCCTTAATTCATTGGCATTGGTGTTTACACCCGAATGAATTTAATTTTGGGTAGGTACTTATATATACAGAAAAGTACCAGTCGTTGAATATCTAGCTACTCTATCTCGATACAAAAACCCAAACAGCCAAAGAGGTATCTTTTCTCGTGACGATGTTAAAAAAGAGAATATAATAAAAAATACCCCTCAATCAGATTCATAATAAAATCTGCTATAATTTCAATAATTTTTAACCGTAGGGTGCAGTCGCCGACTGCATCATCCTAATCAAATCCAAATTTTTACAACAAACTAGAAAGATATTTTATGACAAAACTAAAAAAAGTAGCCATACTTGGGCGACCAAATGTAGGAAAAAGTTCCCTATTTAACCGACTGCTAAGAGAGAGGGATGCTATTACCTCTGATATGGTGGGAACAACTCGTGATATTAAAAAACGAGCGGTTACCATCTCTGGAAATAGAGATTTTGAGGTAATAGACACAGGGGGAATTGACGACTCTACCGAGATGTTTGCTACCGTAAAGAAGCTCTCTTTACGTGCATCTGAAGAGGCTGATATTATTGTTTATATTGTTGATGGTAAAAATATTCCTCATGAAGAGGACAGAGAGCTTTTTTATGGTCTTCAACAGCTAAATAAACCCATTGCATTGGTTGTGAACAAGATAGATAATGACAAAGATGAGTCTCTGCGTTATTGGGATTTTTTGGAATTTGGAGCAGATAGAACTTTTCCTATGTCTGTAAGTCATAACCGTTATATGAACGATTTTTATGATTGGCTAGAAGAGTACATTCCAGAGCGTGAAGAGAAAGAGGAGCTACAACTTACAGAAGACAGTGAACTAAGCTTTGAAGAGATTGTAGAGATGGTTCATATTGATAATGAAGAAGAGGAAGACAAAGAGCTAAAAGTGGCTATTATTGGTCGTGTAAATACAGGTAAAAGCTCTCTTTTAAATGCTCTGTTGCATGAAGAACGTGCTGTTGTTTCGCCTGTGGCTGGTACAACCATTGACCCTATTGATGAAGTTCTTGAATATAAAGATTATAAAATCACTTTTGTAGATACAGCAGGAATACGAAAACGTGGAAAGATTTTGGGTATTGAAAAGTTTGCATTTGAACGTACCGAGAGCATGCTTGAAAAGGCAGATATTGCTCTGTTGATAATTGATGCAACAGTAGGTGTATTAGAGTTAGATGAGAGAATTGCAAACCTAATAGAAAAATATAAACTTGGATGTATTATTGTTTTAAATAAGTGGGATATTCATGGAGACAGTGAAGAGACCTATACTAAAGCCGTTGAAAATATTCGTGATGAACTAAAATTTTTAAGCTATGCACCACTCATTACAATTTCTGCAAAAACGGGATTACGAGTACATAAAATATTGGACGATATTATTGATATTTATGAACGCTATAAGCAACGAGTTCCTACAGCAAAACTGAATGAAGTCTTAAAATATGCCATAGGTAGACACCATCCACCAAGTCATAATGGGGCATCGGTCAATATTAAGTTTGCAACACAGTACGAGACAAAGCCTCCTAAAATTGCTGTTATTGTTAACCGACCACACGATTTACACTTTTCATATCAAAGATATTTAATAAATATATTTAGAGAGAAATTTGATTTAGTGGGAGTACCTATTGACTTAAGTCTTAGAAAACGTGGGCAAAGGGTAGATGATGATTAAGTCATTTATTCTTATGATGCTCTAAATCTGCATAGGGTTTTGCTTGTGAAAAGTAGAAACCTTGTCCATACTCCACCCCAAAACTTTTTAGAACCTCAATCACTTCCTTGTTATCAATAAACTCTGCAATAACTTCAATATTGTTCTCTTTAGAAAAGAGTGCAAATGTTTTAACAATACTGTACGCACGTTTATCATGCAGAATCTCTTTAATAATACTGCCGTCTATTTTTAAATAATCAATGGATAGGTTTAATAAATGATTTAAATTGGAATAACCAGAACCAAAATCATCAATACAAATTTTAAAACCAAGAAGTTTAAGCCTCTGTATAGAACTTTCTACTCGGTTGTAATCAATGCTTTTTGTCTCTAAAATTTCTATATAAATACGTGAAGATAAATCAGAATTTTGAGACAGCAAGAATAAAATAGAATCATTAATTAAATCATCAGCTGAAAGATTAATAGAAACCCTCATAAAAGAGTCCATGCGTAGAATTTTTATATTGTACTCAATTATTTTTTTTGTTAAAAAGGTATAAAGATAGGAATCTTCTAAAGCAGGTAAAATCTTATCTGGAAAAATAATCTTGTCTCCATCTTCAATCCGAAGAAGTGCCTCATAATGATGCAAGCTTGAATCTTTTAATCGTTTAATTGGTTGATAGTAACAGACCAATTTATCAGATTCAATCATCTCTTTTAACTGTTCTCTATAGATACGCTCTGGTTGAGCTAAATCAAAATAACTTACACTGTTTCGTCCATTATGTTTGGACTTATACAATGCTGTATCGGCTTTATGAATAGCATCTTGCAATGATTTTTCCAATTCCGTTTGAAGCAATGCACCAATGGATATAGTCACAGAAAATCGGTAATTTTTAACTCGAAAATTTGTGGATTCAATTAATGAACGTATGTTTTCAAGAAGATTTTTAAAAACATCTTCTTCCATCCCTTTTTTAGGAATAAGTAAGAGAAACTCTTCTCCACCGTATTGAATAAATATATCCTCTTCTCGAAGCAACGCAGTTATTCTTCTAATAATAGAAATTAAAACTTTATCCCCATTTTTTTGTCCATAGAGGTTATTTATACGTTTAAAAAAATCCACATCAACCAACGCAACATAATAGGCTTTAAAATTTATTTTTTCATAATTGTCGGTTAAATAGACTCTATTTAAGGTATTGGTCAAAGGATTGCAATACATTGCATACTTAATATATTGAGTACGAATCATATAAGAAATCAACAATAAAAGAATAACAAGACTAAATAAAATTGCATAAAACAAGCTTCTTACACTTACATTTAAAAGAGATGAAAGTGTCGAAAGACTGCCTTCTTTGTAATCCAATACTAGAAAACCTATGGTCTGATTGTGTTGAATAATAGGTTTAATTAAGGTAAACCCCAATTCATCAATCGTTGGTTGAATAAATGTTTTGGTCTCTCTCTTTTTTTGAGCTTCTACAAAAATTTTCTCTTGAACGGGTTCAAAACGTTCTCCTAGCTCTCCTCTCTCTTCTCTTGAAGCATCCAAAAGATAAAAAAGCCCTTTCTTATCAAGATATAAAATATAAACCGAGTGTATATCATCATTAAGTAAATCAGAAATTTTATACTCATTTTCACTGCGAACAGTAGCATCTTTATAATTATCATAAATAAAATCAGAGTACTCTTCGAGCATACGATTCAAAATATTGTTTGAAGCATTATCTACAGAAGAGATGGTTTGGCTTAAAAGTAAATTTTTGAGGCGATCTTCATAATCGCCTATATTCTTATAAAAATAGCCTCCCAAAACGATAAGTAGAAGATAGCCTCCAATTATGTAATAATAAATTTTGTTATTACGAAAAAAAATAAATTTATTATACATGATACTCTTCCTTAAGCTTAAATTATAAATATTGTTATCATAACATAAAAATGTGCTTAATTGTGAACATTAAAGAGTAGATTCTTGACGAAATATGTCTCTATAAAATAGTTATTTTTTTACTAAACAAATCGCTTGTAATTTACACTCTTGGATTAAGTATTTTTTAGCCATTTTTGTTAGATCAAAACCATTGTCTTTTAGGCGTTCTCTAACAAATACAATCTGTGTCCTACCTTTTTTCATATAGATAGCACCGATACTATTTTTATATTTTTTTAATGCTTTATAGGAGTCAACAACCAACACTTTGTTTATCTTTTTTCTTTTTGGAAAAAGTACAATATCGGCAGAACTTTGTGACGTAAACTTTAACTCTTCATTTAAGTTTAGACTCCTGTTATTATTATAAAATTTTAATGGTACGGAGGAAATTTTTGATGATTTGATACTGGAGAGAGCAGAATTCACTTTAGGAATATCCAATCCAGCAAATGCAAATAGAGGGAAGATGATTAAAATATTTATAATTTTTTTCATAATATAATCCTTTTCTTTCAGCTATATAATACAATAGAATATTAAAAAACAATATAAATTATCTTATCTAGTATTTTATATAAAGAAAAATAAAATCATTTATACGTTTAGTTATAGACTCTTTTCTGCTATACTTCTAGCACAATTTAACCAAGGATGTACATGCGTGTATTAACAGGAATCCAAGCCTCTGGAAAACTTCATATCGGTAACTATTTTGGTGCGATGAAACCCATGATAGAACTCCAAGAAAAAGAAGAACTTTTTACGTTTATTGCAAACTATCATTCATTAACCACTTCTAAGAATGCAACACTTTTAAAACAGTTAACCTTTGATGCAGCTGTTGACTATTTATCGTTGGGTATTAACCCCGAAAAGACTACTTTTTGGGTACAAAGTGATGTACCACAGGTTTTAGAACTTTATTGGATTCTCTCTAAATTTACCCCCATGGGTTTACTAGAAAGAGCTCACTCCTATAAAGATAAAGTAGCAAAAGGAATTCCTGCGAATCATGCTCTTTTCTCTTATCCAGTCTTAATGGCTGCTGATATTTTACTATTAGATACTGAGAAAGTGCCTGTTGGAAAAGACCAAATACAACACGTAGAAATGACCCGTGATATTGCTACAAAATGTAACAATGAGTATGGAGAAATTTTTACTTTACCCGAACATATGGTCAATGATAATGTAGCAACCATTCCTGGAATAGATGGTCAAAAAATGTCCAAAAGTTACGATAATGCTATTGATATTTTTATGGAAACAGAGAAAAAACTACAAAAACGTTGCAATAAGATTATTAGTTCATCGACCCCCTTAGGAGAACCTTTAGAACATGAGGGGTGTAATATTTATAATTTAGCATCTCTCTTTTTAGACGATAACCGTCAAGCAGAACTTCAAGTACGTTACAAAACAGGCAAAGAGGGTTACGGTCACTTTAAAAAGTATCTAAAAGAGCTTATTTGGGAAGAGTTTGCAGAGGCTAGAGAAAAACGTGAAGAGTACCTCAATAATCCTGATTTAGTCAACGACATTTTATCTGATGGAGCTAAGAAAATGCAAATAATAGCCAACAATAAAATGGCTATTATTCGTGAGGCTGTGGGACTGCTCTAAATAGTCAGTATCTCAGGAGTATAAAAATCACTCCCTGAGATAATTTCTGAATTTTCTTCATCGATAACGGTCTCTTCAAAATATTTAGCAGACTCTCTACTAAAGCTTTCTGCTGTAAATATTTTTTCAATTCGAAGATGCCACTCTCCATTTTCTCCTTCTTTTAGATAAATTTCACTTCCTATAGGACTGGCTTCTAGCAAGTTTTTAATATCAGAAGTGTACATACCATAAACATTTTCTCCTTGCAAAACAGGTGTATTTTCTATCGTAGATTCAACCATCTTTTGACTGTTTACCTCTACCTTTTCGCTGGGTACACAAGCACTCAAAAAGAAAAGAACAGATAAGCTCAATACGTTTATATTTTTAATCATAACAGACTCCTTTGTAGATTCTTACTTCTATTCTTACATAATTTTACAAAATAAATAAAGATTTTCAGAATAAATTAATCATAATTAGGGTTCAAGTTACATTTCTTATAAATATAATAACTTAATAAAATAGTCGAAGTTTATACAAGAATAGTAA
>Ga0256826_1001235_pt1 | contig 15909 bp, 13 predicted proteins | sample CV79metaG_FD_185975 | JGI IMG/M metagenome (GOLD analysis project Ga0256826, IMG submission 185975) | Hydrothermal vent microbial communities from East Pacific Rise, Pacific Ocean - CV79 | ecosystem: Environmental > Aquatic > Marine > Hydrothermal vents | place: Pacific Ocean: East Pacific Rise...
ATTCTATGGCAAAATCTATAGAATCAAGAGCTCCTTTTTTAGATTTTAAACTATTGAACTATGCTTTTAAAATACCTTCAGACTTAAAATATAAAAATGGATTTAGCAAATATATTTTGCGAAAAACATTTGAAAATGATGTTGCTAAAGAGATTATTTGGAATAGAGATAAAAAAGGTTTTCCTGTGCCTCAAAATGAATGGTGTAATGATAAAAAGTTTCTTAATAAAGTTCAATCATATTTAAAAGATTCTAAAATATTAAAAGAATTAAATATCGATTTTAATATAGATAAATCAGACCCAATGTTTTGGAAAATAGTAAATATTGCTATTTGGGAAGATGTTTATAGTATTGAAGATATAAATTAATTATTATAAAAGGAAGAAGATGCAGTTATTAGAACGATTGATAGAACCTATTAGTGGGAATCAGCTAAAAGTTTATAGTATTGAAGAATATTTATTAAAGAATGGTCAAACTATTATAAAAACAGGTTTTTTATATTCAGAAAAATCTAAATATATTTATCCCATAATCAATGGTGTACCTATTTTATTGACTTTTAAAACAACATTGACAGAAAAATTTATTGAAGAACATAAAAATATATTAGAAACACTTGGGTTAACAACATACACTATACCTAACTCCGAACCCATGAAAGGTGAAAAAAGTATACAAACAACATTTACTGAAGAGTGGGGAGGTTTAGGAGATGATGAAATTACATTTGCGTATGATGAAGAGCAAGGAATTGCATTACATCGAGATGTTTGGTTGAGAATGGAAGATAAAGAGTATCAATCAAAAAAGATGGTATTAGATGTTGGTTGTGGTTTTGGGAAAGAAGCTAAATATTTAACTCAAATATTTCCGAATGCTACAGTAATTGCTATTGATTTAAATTTGGCAGTGATTCGTGCAGGAATTGATTTATTAGAAACGAATAAAATATTTCCTGTAGTGGCTTCTTTGTTTCATATACCATTTCAAGATAACTCTTTTGACCATGTTCATTGTCAAGGGGTAATTCATCATACATTCTCAACTGAAAAAGGTTTTTATTCTATTGAAAAAAAAGTTAATGAGGAAGGTAGTATCTTTATTTGGGTTTATGCGTGGGAAGACTCTTTTGGTATTAAAGGTATTCGTGGTCTTTTAGTTCATATCTATTGGTTTGTCTCTCATCGAATATTTAGACCTATTTTAAGTAGAAGTCCTGCATTTATTAGAAATCCTATTATCTATCTTATTTCTGCGATATATCATCCTTTTGTCAAAAATAGAGGTATTAATAAAAATAGAGAGTGGAAGTTTGAAAATACTTTACATGGTATAAGAGATATGTTTACTCCAATGTATGCTGATAGATTACGCTTTAACGAAGTTTTAACATGGTTCGAAAATAAAAATTATAAGATTCAAGTTCAATCACCTTTGACTTATGAAAAATTATTTAAACATAGACTATTAGGGATTGGTTATCTTGGAAGAAAATAAGTCAAGAGTTTTAGTAATTGCTGACTCTACATCAATGTGGATGCGACCTTATCGTAATCATATAGATGAATTAACTTATACTGAATTGTTGAGAAAAAGAGGTTTTTTTGTTGATGTAGTCTCAATACCAGGAATGACAAGTAGAGAGGTTTTAGATATCTATTGGAATCAATTGGGTGCTAAATTTTATGATATTTATATTGTTAGTGTTGGAATTAATGATTTAACACCTCGAAGTTATCCACGATGGATGTGGAAAATAAATAATAATTTACTTGTAAATCAATCCATTTTTTCAAAATTGTATTCCAATTTTTATAGAATTTTTACAAATAATTATATTCAGAAGATATTTTCACGATACAAAATTTCAAAACCATGGATAGGTTTAAAATTATTTGAGGTATATCTTGAAAAATTTCAAAAAATTGTTTTAAAAGAGAGTGATTCCAAGATTATCTATTTATCACTACCTTTAGTGAGTGAAAGAGTTAGCTCTATACTTTATGGTATTAATGATAATGTATTGGCATATAAGAGTGTTTTTAATAGATTAGTGGATAATAATAGAACTTTTCAGTTGGATATAGATACTTTATTTAGAGAAAATAGAGAAAAATATAATAGTGAAGGAATCCATTATTCTGCTGATGGACATAAAAAAGTATTTCAACAGATAAATAAATTAATAGAAGAGATAAAATAATGAAAATATTAACAATATTGGGTGCAAGACCACAGTTTATAAAAGCAGGAAGTGTTAGTCGAGAGATAGAAAAACATCAAACAGTAGAAGAAATTATTGTCCATACAGGTCAACATTATGATGTAAATATGTCTGATATTTTTTTTGAAGAGATGAAAATACCCAAGCCCAATTATTTTCTAGGAATAGGAGGTAAATCGCATGGAGCTATGACAGGGCAGATGATAGAGAAGATAGAAGAGGTAGCATTAAAAGAGAATCCTGATTGGATAATGGTTTATGGAGATACCAATTCAACATTAGCAGGAGCTATTGTAGCAAGTAAATTGCATATTAAATTGGCACATATTGAAGCAGGATTGAGAAGTTTTAATATGAAAATGCCTGAAGAGATTAATCGAATATTGACAGATAGAATTAGTAATATTTTGTTTTGTCCAACCGATATTGCTGTAAAAAATCTTAAACAAGAGGGGTATGATAATTTTGATTGCACAATAGTAAACTCTGGTGATGTGATGCAAGATGGAGCGATGTTTTATCAAAAATTAGCAACCAAACCAAAGTGTAAAATAGCCGATAATTTCATACTTTGCACTATACACCGAGCAGAAAACACAGATAATGAAAAAAAATTAAGAGATATCTTTGAAGCCTTAAATGAAATAGCCAAGGAGAAACAGGTCATTTTACCTCTTCATCCAAGAACAAAAAAAATATTAAAAGATTTAACGTTAGATGTGAAGAAGTTAACCGTGATTGAACCCGTTGGATATTTAGAAATGGTATGGTTAATTAAGCATTGTTCTTTGGTAATGACTGATAGTGGTGGATTGCAAAAAGAGGCATATTTTTTCAAAAAGCCTTGTATCACTTTAAGGGATGAAACAGAGTGGCTAGAACTTGTTGAAAAGGGGTTTAATACGTTGGTTGGCTCAGATAAAGAGAAAATAATCAATAAGTATTTTAACAATAAGGGCTTTACTGATACCAACTTCTCAAATATGTATGGAGATGGAAAAGCGAGTGCCTTTATTATTAAATCATTAATGGAGTATTAGTTGAAAATATTAATTATATCATATTGGTTTATCCCTGCCAAAGCAATAGGTGCTAGAAGGTGGGGAGAATTTTATAATTTATCTTTAGAAGATGATGAGATTGAGATGACTGTTTTAACAGCCAATTGGAAAGGGCATAATAATGATATCAATATTCATTATATTGGAGATACAATAGAAGACAAACCTTTCTTCTCCTTAAATAAAAAAGTAACCTTTTTAGACATGCTAAAACATCCTTCTTTGATGATACGAAGTATAGACCACTCTCTATTGAAGCCTTGGTATAAAGAAGTGAAAATTTGGCTTGATAAAAATAGTCAAAACAAATATGATATGATTATCTCCTCTTTTGGTCCAATTTCTTCTGTTTTACTTGGTAATTATGCAAAAAATATATATAACAAACCACATATTGTAGACTTAAGAGATTTAATATCTATTCAAGGGCAAAAAAGCTTGTTTCCTATTGTTCATTATTTAGATAAGTCTATAGATAAATTTATCATGAAAGATGTAGATAAGTTTATGGTAGTTTCTCCTACAGGAAATAGAAAAGCAACAACTTTTTATAAAAAAGAGGTAACAATGATTTATAATGGACTCAGTTGCGAAATTAATGAAAATGAAGTTGACCTGACCCTTTTGAATAAAAATAAAATTAATATATTATATATGGGAACGTTAGGTTTCAATCGTAATCCTTCCACAATATTAATGATATTAAATGCTTATGCCAAAGAGTACAAAGAGTGTGAAATTTCTGTACGTTTTGCAAGTCAAGATAATCCTCTAGATTTTATAGATAATCATAAACTTCAGAATATTAAAGTATCTTGGTTGGGATATTTGTCGAAAGAAGAATTAGAAATTGAAAAGAGTAATAGTGATATATTCTTATTGCTTGAAGATTTAACAGAGAGAGGCAATGAAAACTTAACAGGTAAAATATTTGAATATTTGAACAGTAAAAAACCAATTATGGTTTCTTGTCATAAAAATTCAGACATTGTAAGCCTTTTAAAAAGTACGAATGCTGGAAGCTTAGTGGATACGCTTAGTGCTTTTAACAAATTTTTATTAGAGAAACGTTTCTTAAATATTAAAGAGTGTAATTATTATTCACGAGCCAATCAATATAAATTATTAAAAGAATTTATTGGTATAGCAGATGTGTAGTATACTAGGATACCACAACACCAAATTATCCAAAGAAGAGGTGGCTCTGTATAATCTAAAAATGTCACATCGAGGTCCAGATGATTCGACTGTTAAAGTATATAACTTTAAGAGTAAGAATCTATTTTTGGCACACAATCGGCTCTCTATTCAAGATTTGGAATCTCATGCCAATCAACCAATGGAAAATAGTCGTTATGTGATGGTCTTTAATGGGGAGATTTATAACCATTTGGAGTTACGAAAAGAGTGTCACTATTCATTCTTTACCCACAGCGATACAGAAACGCTTTTAGCTCTGTTTTTGACCTTTGGTATTGAAAAAACGATTGAAAAACTTATTGGAATGTTTGCAATTGCTCTTTATGATAAACATGAAGAGAGACTCTATCTTATTCGTGATAGGGTAGGGATTAAGCCTCTCTATTGGAGCTTTCAAAAAGGAGAATTTATTTTTGCAAGTGAGTTAAAGGGGTTTGCTTCTTATCTTAAAGAGCAAAGAAGTAATAAAGCTCTGATATCTTTAATGAGCTTGGGATATGTTCCTAGTGATAACAGCTATTATCAAGATATTTATAAACTTAAACCTGCTCACTATCTTGTGTTTAATGGGGAGAGTGTAGAGATAAATAACTATTGGAAATTGCCAAGCAATAAGATAGATATAAGTTATAGTGAAGCTGTGGAAGAGACAGAGCGACTGATTCGAAGTTCGGTAGAGTATAGGCTTCTGTCTGATTTGGAAGTAGGAAGCTTTTTGAGTGGTGGGGTAGATAGCTCTTTGGTTAGTGCTGTGATGCAAAATATCTCCTCTCAACCGATTAAAACCTTTACCATTGGATTTGAAGATAGTAATTATAATGAATCGGTTTATGCCAAAGAGGTTGCAAAACATATTGGAAGTAACCATTATGAGTATATTTTTGGGGTCAATGATGTTAAGGCTCTGTTGGAAGATTTTGATACCTACTATGACGAACCTTTTGGAGATGCTTCGGCTCTGCCTACGATGCTTTTGTCCAAATTTACAAAAGAGCATGTCACGGTTGCACTAAGTGGAGATGGAGGAGATGAACTCTTTTTGGGATATGATAGATACTTTATAACTCAAAAATATTATCAGTTATTTAAAAAATTTCCTCAGTTTTCTCGAAATATTTTATCTGCATTGTGTACTATCTCAAATAGAGATAAATTAGAGAAAATCGCTTATCCTCTCAAACATCTAAGTAAAGAGAATCTATACTCTGTTATCTCTACAGCCACGAAACCTTGGGAGTTGGAAAGTGTTTTTTCTAAAGATTTTGTTTATGATAGTTTTAAAGAGGTAAACTTCTTATCTCTTCAAGGCATAGATAACTTTAATGAAACAGATACTTTTGATAACTTTAGTAAGATAGATTTTCACAGATATTTGGTGGATGATATTTTGACCAAGGTAGATAGAGCGAGTATGAGATACTCTTTGGAAGCTAGAGTTCCCTTACTTGACCATCGGTTGGTGGAGTTTGCTTATCGTTTGCCAACCGAACTTAAACTTCAAAATGGAGCAAAATCTATTTTGAAAGAGGTTCTTTATAAATATGTTCCAAAAGAGTTGATTGAACGACCCAAAATGGGTTTTGCTGTTCCTTTGAAAACATGGTTTAGAGGAGAGCTAAAAGATATATTGTATGCTAAAATAGAGTCTATGGATGAGCCTTTTAATCAAAAATATCTCAAAAAACTTTTTGATGAGCATCAAAAGGGGAAAAATCATGAGTATCTATTTTGGAATTTGATGAGGGTCAAATAGATGAATAAAAAAAAACTATCAATCCTAATCTACTCTTTGGCAGGAGGAGGAGCTGAACGTGTGGTTTCTATTTTACTCTATGAGTTAAAAGAGCAGTATGATATTACACTGGTTTTGATGCGGGATAAGATAGATTATGATATTCCAAAAGATAGCAAGATATACTTTTTAGAAAATTCAGAGCCTAATGAACATGGTATAAAAAAACTCTTAAAATTGCCACTTTTGGGTTTGAAATATAAAAAGTTTTGTCAAAAAAATAATATAGAGATAAGTTTGGCATTTATGAATCGTCCTGCTTATGTTTCTATTTTTGCAAAACTCTTTGGAAACAGTATCAAAACAGTTATTAGTGAGCGAAGCACTCCTTCTATGATGTATCAAAGTAATAACTTGCTCTCTAAAATAAGTAAATTATTGATTAAAAAACTTTACCCTAAAGCCGATATGATTATCGCCAATTCAGAGGGAAATCGTATAGATTTGGTGGATAACTTTTTGATAAATAGAGATAAAGTTATAACCATACCCAATCTTTTTGATTTGGAAAAGATAGATAAACTCTCTAAAGAACCTGTGGATAAGATTGATTTTTCACGATTTACATTGGTTACAGTTGGGCGTTTGGATAGAGGGAAAAATCATGCGTTGATGATTAATGCTTTTTTTAAATTAAAAGATAATAATTTGCAACTACTTATTATTGGAGAGGGCATAGAAAAAGAGTCCTTGGATGCACAAATTAGAAGGCTTAATTTGGATGATAGTGTTTTTTTAGTAGGATTCGATAACAATCCTTATAAATATTTTTCAAAATCAGATATTTTTTTGTTTACTTCTAGTTATGAAGGATTTCCAAATGTATTGGTTGAAGCGTTGGCTTGTGGTTTGCCTGTGATTTCGACTGATTGCAAAAGTGGACCACGAGAGATATTATCTCCAAAAAGTAATGTGCAATTACAGTTGGAAAACGATTATGAAGTTTCAGAGTATGGTATATTAGTCCCTGTAAATGAAGAGAAGTTCATCACTCAAGCCATCAGAAAAATGGTTCAAGATAAAGACTTAATAGAAACTTATCAAAAGAAATCAAAATTAAGAGCCAATGCTTTTGATAAAAAAACAGTTATTAAAGAGTTTATTAAAATTTTAGAAAACTAAAGGAAAAAAATGACCATAGCCTTCCTATCCCACCTAGATTTAAACCTCTATCTCTTTCGACTTCCCATTATGAAAAAGTTGGTTGAAGATGGGCATAAAGTTTATGCTGTTTGTCCACGAGGTGATAAATTTAATCTGTTTAAAAAAGATGGTATAGAAGCAATCTCTTATAATATAGAGCGTTCGAGCCTTAATCCACTAAAAGAGCTAAAAGCAATATTTAATATCTATCGAGCCATTAAGCCTTTAGAGCTTGATATACTTCATACCTTTACAGCCAAACCTAATATCTATGGAACTTTGGCAGGAAAAATGGCAAAAGTTCCAACCATTATTAATCTAGTAGAAGGCTTAGGTTCTTTCTATATAGAAGATAGTTTAAAAAATATTGTGGTTCGTAATGTGATAGAAAAACTCTATAAGTTGGTCTTTTTAATGTCTGATAGAGTAGTTTTTGTCAATTCTGATGACCCTGCATATTTAGCCAATAGGGGGGTAATTAAAAAGTATCAAATTCAAGTGATTAAATCGGTGGGCATAGATACCAAAGAGTTTAATCCTTTGGCTGTAGATAAAGAGCGTATTTTAAAACTAAGAGAAACATTGAATGTTCAAGATAAAATTGTGATTTTAATGGTAGCACGAGCCATTTGGCACAAAGGAATTCGTGAATATTATGAGTCAGCTTCAATATTGTCAAACTATCAAAATGTTCAATTTATCTTGGTGGGAGATATAGATAAAGGAAACCACTCTTCAGCAAATGAAGCCTTTTTAAAAAATGGAGAAGTACTTTGGTTGGGGCATCGAGATGATATTTTAGAGTTAACAGCGATGAGTGATATTTATGTGCTTCCTAGCTATCGAGAGGGTGTTCCCCGTACTCTTTTAGAGGCTATCTCTATGAGTAAACCCATTGTAACCACCAATACCGTTGGGTGTAGAGAAGTGGTAAAAGATGCTTATAATGGTTTTTTAGTTCCTATTAGAAATAGTAAAGCATTGGCTGATAAAATAGAAATTTTAATAAAAGATAAAGATAAGCGAAAAATTATGGGTGGAAATGGTAGAATACGAGCTATTAATGAGTTTGATGTAGTACAAGTTCTCAAACAGTATATTGCATTGTATCAAGAACTACAAGAAAAGAGAAAAACATGAGTAAAAAAAGTTTATTAGAAGAAAATATAGGAGTATTAATCCTATTGATTATAGGTGCTTATCTATTTAGTATGGGTGTAAGAATGTATTGGCCACTACATTTTGAAAATGCACAATCAATGTATTATGCTGGAGAATTAATGATAAATACCAATGATGGGTATTTTTTCTCGACTGGGGCTAGGGATATTATTGATGGAGTAGTGGCAAGTGACCATCAAAGAGCAAGTGCTTATCATGTAAGTCCTGGATTGGTTCTCTTGACAGCTTATCTTACTAAGTTTACACCTTTTTCTTTAGATAGTGTTTCTCTCTATCTTCCTGGTATTATTGCTAGTTTAGTTGTAATTCCAATTGTTCTTACAGGTAGATTACTAGGTAACACACTACTTGGATTTTTATCTGCACTCATTGGGTCTATTGCATGGAGTTATTATAACCGTACCATGATTGGCTACTATGATACCGACATGTTCTCTGTTCTTTTACAGTTTATGATTTTTTACTCTTTTATGAAAATAGTTTATGATAAAAAAATGCTATCTGTTGTTTTTGCAACATTTTGGGTTCTAATCTATCCTCTTTTCTATTCACAAGGAATACTTATTACTTATGCTATGTTTATTCTTTTGAGTATCTACATGTTTTTAGAATATAAAGGTATATTTACTAATAAAGAGACTCATAGTTTTAAAGAGAATGCATTATCTTTTTTTGCTACCGTTATTTTAATTAGTATTGCTTTGATGATTTCTCTACCTATTGAGTTAAGAGCAATTTTAATTATTATAGGTTCAATTGTATTATGGAAAGTAGAGTTAAAAAAGGAGCAACTTCTTATTTCAGCTTTAATATTTTTTATTGGTTTCCTCTATTTTGGAAATATTTTTAATGTTATTTGGGCAAAAGTTTTTTCGTATGCTGATAGAGGATTAGATACAGGTAGTTTACACTTTTATCAAGTGATTCAAACAGTACGTGAAGCAGGAGCAATTCCTTTTGAAACCATGGCAAATAGAATTTCTGGTTCAGAAATGGGATTAGTTTTAAGCCTTATAGGTTATCTTGCACTTATAGCTCGTCATAAACAATTTATTATTGCTCTTCCTTTAATTGGAATTGGTGTTTTTTCTTTAGTAGGAGGGTTACGATTTACGGTTTATGCTGTTCCTATAGCTTCTATTTCGGTGGTATACCTTTTTTATATTATAGGAGACATGGTTTCAAAAAACATTAAAAATGAATCATCTCAACCTTTTGTTAAATATACAGTAGTGATAATAGCAACTATATTGATGCTCTTGCCAAATATAAATCATGTAAAAGGCTATCTTGTTCCTACCGTTCTTAATAAAACAGAAGTTAACGACTTGGTAAAATTGGATAAAATATCCACCAATAAAGATTATACTCTTACATGGTGGGATTATGGCTATCCTATTTGGTACTACTCTAATACAAATACCTTAATTGATGGAGGAAAGCATACACATGACAATTATATTGTATCTAAACTGTTGTTTTCAACATCTCCTCAACAGGTAGCAAATCTAAGTAAATTAGCAGTTGAAACTTATGTTGATTCAAACTATTCAATAGTTTCAGACCAAATTTTTAAAGATGAAAGTTCAAAAACATTATTAAAAAAATTAGCATCCTCTAACTATAAATTACCCAAGAAAACTAGAGATGTGTTTCTCTATTTACCTTATCGTATGATGAATATATTCCCAACGGTTGGAGTTTTTGGTAATTTAAATCTTAAAACAGGTAAAGCAGAAAGAAATATTATCTTTTATCCTACACAAGCACTACAACAGAGTGGAACAAAAGTTGTTTTTCGTAATGGTATTGTTTTTGACTCAGCTAATGGAACATTAAAACTTGGTAAAACTTTACAAAAAGTTTACCGTTTCGACCAAGTAAAACTTGATTCTAAAGCTAATCCTAATGTGCAAACAAGCCTTATACATCTTGATGGACAATTCTGTGTTGTAAACTTACAAAGTTATAATAAAGTTATTATTATGGATAAAAAAACGTATAATTCTACTTATGTTCAGATGTTTATGTTGGGTAAATATGATAAGAATCTTTTTGAATTGCTTGTCTCTTCAGCTTATAGTAAGATTTATAGAGTTAAATAAGCTGTAGAGATGTATAAAAGAGTAATTAAACCATTTATAGATAAGATTTTAGCACTTTTGTTGTTGTTTATCTTCTCTCCTTTTTTAGTTTTAACAGCGATATTAATCTTTTTAAAGATTGGTAGACCCATCCTCTTTAAACAGGTTCGTCCAGGGTTAAATGCTAAGTTGTTTACCATCTATAAATTTAGAACTATGAGCAACGAAACTAATAAAAATGGAGAATTACTCCCCGATGAAGAGAGGTTAAGAGGCATTGGGAAGTTCATTCGAAAAACAAGTTTAGATGAACTTCCACAGCTGTTTAATGTCTTAAAAGGAGATATGAGTTTTGTAGGACCTCGACCACTTTTAGTTGAGTATCTTTCTCTTTACAATAAAGAGCAAAAAAAACGACACAATGTCCAACCTGGTATTACAGGTTGGGCTCAAATTAATGGGCGTAATGCCATCAGTTGGAAGCAGAAATTTGAGTATGATATTTGGTATGTAGCGCATCAATCTTTTCTTCTTGATATGAAGATATTTTTGATGACTTTTTTAAAAGTGATTAAACGAAGTGGTATTAGTTCTGATACTTCTGTAACAATGGAAAAATTTGAGGGAGATAGCGATGAAAGAGGATAAACGATTTGATGGTTGGCAATATCCAACTCTTGAAGATGGTGTAATGACAAAATATAACTGGATAGTGCAAAATCTTGATAATTTTAAGTTGGGATACAAAACCGATATTGGTGCTTTCTCTTATATCAATGCAAAATATGGGGTAACGATAGAAGATTATGTGCAAATAGGCTCTCACTGCTCTATCTACTCTCTCTCAACCATAGACAATCAACAAGGAGAGGTTTATCTGAAAGAGAATTGTAAAATTGGTTCACACTCTACCATTATGCCAAATGTAACCATTGGTAAAAACTCTATTGTGGGAGCAAACTCTTTGGTCTTAAAAGATATACCAAATAATGTGGTTGCTTTTGGTGTTCCTGCCAAAGTAATTAGGAAAATTGATGAATAGATTATTCCTGTCCCCCCCACACATGAGTGGAAAAGAGCAACAATATATAGCAGAAGTTTTCAAGAGTAACTATATAGCCCCTCTTGGTGCATTTGTCAATAGGTTTGAAGAGAGCATCAAAGCCTATACAGGAACTAAAAATGCATTGGCACTCTCTAGTGCAACAGCAGGGTTACATTTAGCTCTTAGGGTACTAGGTATTGGAAAAGATGATATAGTCTTAGCCTCTACTTTTACCTTTATTGGCTCGGTAAATGCCATTTTGTATCAAGGAGCTAAACCTGTCTTTATAGACTCTGATGAGAGTTGGAACTTATCTCCTGTGTTGCTGAAAAAAGCGATTGATGAGCTAGAGGTTAAACCAAAAGCACTTATTTTAACCCATCTTTATGGGCAAGTCTCAAAGTTAGATGAAATTGTGGCTATTTGTAAGGAGAATGGTATCTATCTTATAGAAGATAGTGCAGAGTCATTAGGTGCAAGTTATAATAATCAGCAGAGTGGAACTTTTGGAGACTTAGGAGTCTACTCCTTTAATGGGAATAAAATTTTAACCACTTCTGGTGGTGGAATATTGGTCTCTGATAATAAAGAGTGGATTGAGAAAGCTAAGTTTCTATCAACACAAGCCAAAGAGCCTTTTTTACACTATGAGCATAAAGAGTATGGTTATAACTATAGAATGAGTAATGTTCTTTCTGCTATTGGTGTAGCACAGATGGAAGTTTTGGATGATAGGGTCAATAGGAAACGAGAGGTATTTAAATTTTATAAAGAGCAGTTGAGTGAGATTGAAGAGATTACTTTTATGCCTGAAATTGGAAATAGCCGTGGAAATCGTTGGCTTACGACCATTTTATTTGAAAAAACAGAGCCTATGCAAGTTGTAAAAGCCCTAGAAGAGGTCAATGCAGAGAGTCGCCCTCTTTGGAAACCGATGCACCTACAAGAACTGTTTAAAAATGATAGAGCTTTTGTAGATGGAACGAGTGAAGATATGTTTAATAGAGGCTTATGTCTGCCTTCGCCTACAAGTTGTGATTTAAAAGAATTAAGAAGAGTTGTTGAGGTGATAAAAAAAATATGTGGTTAAATTTTATTCAGCCAACAAATAAGAAGAGAGTATTGTTTTTTCTTTTTTTTGATATTTTTATCTCTTTTTTAACTATTATTTTTGCCTATCTATTACGTTTTAATTTTGCTATTCCTATCAATTTTTTAGATGGGATGCTTCTCTTTCTTATGCTTTTAATTCCCATAAAAATAGGACTTTTTTTTATCTTTAAAATTTACTTTGTTGCATGGCGTTATTTTGGTCTATTGGAGTATAAGAAAATTATTATTGCACATATTATTACTTACTCTATGGTAACCATTATTTTACTGTTTGGGCGAGATGTTTTTCCAATATTTCCTCGTTCGGCTCTTTTAATAGATATTTTTTTATCACTTTTTTTTATTGGTTTTTTAAGAATATCAAGACGTTTATATTTAGAGGGAAAAATTGACAAGAGCTATTTTCCTACACTAATCATTGGAACAAATGATAATGCAACACATATTATAAAAAGTACTATTAATGGAGAGATAGATTATCAACCTTTAGCTCTTATTTCCTTTGATAAAAATTTGATAGGTACATATTTTTCAAATTTAAAAGTATATGCACAAAAAGATATGGAAATGGTTATTAAGGAATATGAGATAACCTCTGTTATTATTGCAAAATTATTAACCCAAAAAGAGTTAAAAGAGCTATTTTCAAAGCTAAAAAGATTGGGTATTCAAGATATAAAGATTGTACAGATATTTCAAGAGGAGAAAGCCTCTTTAAAAGATATTGCAATTGAAGATTTGTTGGCTAGAAAACCTCAAGATTTAGATTTAATCACTATTGCTAATTTTATTTCTAAAAAAGTAATTTTAATTACAGGTGCTGGTGGAAGTATTGGTAGCGAACTCTCACGACAGGTAGCTGATTTTGGTGCAGAACTTATTATTTTGGTTGACCATAGTGAGTTTAATCTTTATCAAATCTCTGAAACTTTACAAGATAAAAATATTGTCTCTGTAATGCTAAGTGTAAAAGATAGAGATGCTTTAGATAAAATTTTTAAACAGTATCTTCCTGATGTGGTTATTCATGCAGCCGCTTATAAACATGTGCCTTTGTGTGAAGAGAATATTAAATCAGCAGTAGAAAACAACATCTTTGGAACGAAAAATGTAATTGATTTATCGGTTAAGTATGAAGTTGAAAAATTTGTACTTATCTCTACCGATAAAGCAGTTCGTCCTACTAATGTGATGGGAACAACTAAGCGTATTTGTGAACTTTATGCACATGCTGTACCCTCTAATAAGACAGAAATAGTGGCTGTTCGTTTTGGGAATGTATTAGGAAGTTCAGGTTCGGTTATTCCTAAATTCAAGTCTCAAATAGAGCAGGGTAAGAATATTACCGTGACTCATCCTGATATTACACGATACTTCATGATGATTCCTGAGGCATGTCAATTAGTACTTCAAGCATCATCTATTGCAAAGGGGGGAGAGCTGTTTATTTTAGATATGGGAGAACCTATTAAGATAGTTGATTTAGCACAAAAGATGATAGAGCTTTCAGGTCGTGATGATATTGAAATTGAATTCACAGGTCTACGTCAAGGAGAGAAACTTTATGAAGAGTTACTTATTGATGATGCTGATTTAAAAACAGAGTATGATTCTATTTTAGTTTCAGAAAATTCACCTGTTAATTATGAACTTCTCTTATCTCAGCTAGATGATTTAAAAAATAAGAATATCTTAAATATATTAAAAGAGATTGTTCCTGAATTTGACCATAAGGTATAATATGAGTATAAAGAGCAGTGCAGAAGAGGTTTTTAAGATAGAATCACAAGCTATTTTAGCATTATCAGATAATTTAACTAATGATTTTGAGAAGGCTGTTTTAGATATTTTGGCGTGTCATGGTAAGTTGATTATCTCGGGAATGGGTAAATCTGGGATTATTGGTAAAAAGATAGCTGCTACAATGGCAAGTACAGGAACACCAAGTTTCTTTTTACACCCTGCTGAAGCCTATCATGGAGATTTAGGGATGATAGAGCCAAAAGATATGGTTCTGCTTATTTCTAACTCTGGAGAGACTGATGAGGTCTTAAAGCTTATTCCTTTTTTAAAATCTCAAAAAAACAGAATTATAGCAATGAGTGGTGATTTTAATTCTACTTTGGCTAGAAATTCTACCTATCATCTAAATATTAATGTAGAAAAAGAGGCTTGTCCTTTACAACTTGCACCAACATCGTCAACTACAGCTACTTTGGTAATGGGTGATGCCTTGGCTGTTGCGTTAATGAAACAGAGAGATTTTCAAGATACAGATTTTGCACAGTTTCACCCCGGGGGAAGTCTAGGTAGAAGGCTTTTAACAAAAGTTGAAGATGTTATGAAAAAAGATAACTTGCCTATTGTATCTATAGATACTCCTATTCAAACTATCCTATCGGTTATCTCTAAATCACGTTTAGGTTTGGTTGTTGCTATGCAGAGTGATAACATTAAGGGGATTATTACCGATGGAGATATACGCCGTGCAATGCAAGAGTCACAAGATACTTTTTTCTCTCTGAAGGCGTTAGATTTAATGTCTAAAAACCCTAAAATGGTTAATAGGCAAGAGAAATTAACAGTAGCTCAAACATTAATGACTCAATCAAAAGTAAACTCTCTCTTGGTTGTTGAAAATAGTAAGCTTGTTGGTGTGATTCAAATTTATGATTTGGGGCTTTAGTGTAATGCCAATGAATTAAGGATTTTTTTGAAAAGAGTAGTATAATAAAAATATGAAAAAGAACCTAAAAAAAAACGGCATGTCTCCTACCTCCAAAAAAGTAGTTAACACTTTAGTCCCCTAAAAAAAGACCATACTTCCCCCTTACCACTCAAGGCAATCAAAAAAATAATAGTCTCTCTTGCTTCTCTCCTAAAAGAATCTCCATGGGTGTTCTTCCTGCTCTTTTACCTCACTTGTAGATTATATGATTGTGATAAAATGCAAAAAGATTTAGAAACTCTTGTGTAACTTGATTTTTAGAACGATTTAAATAGGGTCTTAAGAGAGAGTTGATGTTTTCAACCATAGAAGATGCTTGAATAATGCTATC
>Ga0256826_1001236_pt1 | contig 15891 bp, 9 predicted proteins | sample CV79metaG_FD_185975 | JGI IMG/M metagenome (GOLD analysis project Ga0256826, IMG submission 185975) | Hydrothermal vent microbial communities from East Pacific Rise, Pacific Ocean - CV79 | ecosystem: Environmental > Aquatic > Marine > Hydrothermal vents | place: Pacific Ocean: East Pacific Rise...
AAATGAATTCCCATAATATCCAATAAAACATTTATACTAAATTATTCATATTTCAAAAAATAGATATAGAGTATTGAAAATTAAATTATGAAGTAAAGAAAGAGAGATTAAAAACCTGAGCAAAAGAAAACTCAGATTATAAAAAGATATTGCTATCCTTAATGATGAAAACCTAAAATATAATAAGTATTTTTATTTTCTAACTGTTTAATAGTCACTTTAAACTTCTCACTAAAACGTTTTACTGCTTCGTGTGCTTCTGCTTCCAGTTCAGGACTTTTTGCTTCAATTTTTATCTTAAAATAATCTTCGCTATTTGACATCGCTACAAAAGAATCATCTACTTTTAAATGGTCATGTAAGTCCATTATGTGTTTCTCTATTTTTTCATAATCAGTAGTGTTTGCTATAATTTTTTTAATTTGTGCTACTAAAGCCTCATTTGGTGTATATCCTAATTGTACTAACATCGCATCATTTCGCATAGTTAAGTTCCTTTATATTTTAATTTACGAAAAAATAATATCAGTTTTTTGTAAACATTCAGTATTAAATCTGTTTCACTGTACTATAATTGTGAAAAATAAATTTTACACTTCAAAGAGAGAATAATATGACTGAAGAAATCCTAAAAAAGATAAAACAACTCCCACCACTTCCAGAATCTGCAATGAAGATAGAGGCTGTATATCAAGACCCAGATAGTAGCTTTAATGATATGGTTAAAATACTTGAAAAAGACCCACTTTTAACTGCTGATATTTTAAAAGCAGCAAACTCTCCATTATATGGTTTTTCTCGTGAAATTAATGCTATTTCTCAAGCTGTTGGTCTATTTGGTATGGGAACAGTTCGTGGTTTTGCTCTTGCAAGTATCGTAAAAAAAAGTTTTAAACTAAACCTTGCCCCTTATGGGATAAGTAACGATATGTTTTCAATGCTTTCAAAAAAACAGCATGGTCTTATGACTGCATGGTGTATAAGAAAAGAGAATAAACTGTTAGGTGTCTTGTCTCCTGCTGCATTTCTTGTTGAGATAGGAAAAGTTCTTATTGCTCAACAGATTATTGCAGATGAAAAAGAGGAAGAGTTTAGAGATGCTCTTATTGAACTTCAAGATGTTGAAGCTGCTGAAAGAAAAGTTGTAGGTGTTGATACACCTGAAGTAAGTGCAACTATTTTTAAACAGTGGAAATTTGAGGGAAGCTTAATAGGTGTTATAGGCTCTTGCCTTAATCCTCAAGAAGCTGAACCTCAAGATATCAAACCAGCTTCTATTCTTCATGTTGTACGTGTAGCTGTTCCTATCAATGGAGTTGTTACAGATGAAAGTATCAAACAAGCAAAAGAGTTAATTGAAAAATATAACCTAGATATGCCTAGTTTTGATGATGCGATAGAAAACGCTAGATAGATTACACTTGAAATCTTTACTTATAAGACTCACTCATGGTTTGAGTGAGCAAGATATTAGTAGTGATGAACTAATAGCTATCAATAACTTCCTTCAAAAAAAATATATTACAAAAAAAGATACTCTCTATAAATTTAACTCAAAATATCGTGCTGGTACATTGGGTTTAGTTCAAAATGCTACGGCTTATGTTAATGTTATAGGTGAAACAGTACGTGACCTTTTTATAGGCGAAGGTGACCTTTTAAATGCTAAAGAGGGTGACCTTGTTATCGCTAAAAGGTTACTTGGTAAACGGGGAACTCCTAGTGCTAAAATAGCTGAGATAGTTGGTCGTGCTGAGAGTTATAGTGTTGCGTATATCATAGAAAAAGAGGGACATCGCTCTTTAGTTGATTTGAAAACTGATTTTCCTATTGGTGCAGAACTCACTAAAGAGGAACTCGAAACATATAGCTTAGGTGATGTTTTTAAGATAGATAATAAAGAAAACTCTATTATGCAAAAATTGGGTAATATAGATGACCCTCAAGTAGACGAGTTGATAGTTCTTGCCCAATTTAACAAACATGATGAATTTGAAAAAGAGGTTCTTGATATAGCTAAATCTTTTAAAGAGGTAGATATAAAAAAATACCCTCATAGAAAAGATTTACGAAGATTAGCATTTTGTACCATAGACCCTGTAACTGCAAAAGATTTTGATGATGCAATATGCTGGGATAATGAAAATTATACTCTTTATGTAGCTATCGCTGATGTAAGTGAATATGTAACTCCTTTTGGTGCATTAGACAATGAAGCGATATATAGAAGTTTCTCTATATATCTACCTCATCGTTCTATCCCTATGCTACCACGCCAACTGAGTGAAACTCTCTGCTCTTTACAACCTCATGTAGATAGACTCGCTTTTGTGTTTGAGATGCAGTTAGATAGAAACTCTTTAAAGGTAGTTAATTCAAAAGTATATGAAGCGATTATCCACTCTCAAAGACGATTTAACTATGAAGAGATAGACCAATTTTTTGATGGGAAACTTAAAGCAAAAAATAGTAATGAAAAAAAAATATTTACTGATTTAACAGCATTAAGAGCTATAACAGATAGATTAAAAAAACAGCGTCTAACAAAAGGGTATGAGTTTCACTCTAGTGAACTCTCTATGCAGATAGATGCAAATTCAAACCTTTTAGCTACATCAATAGCAGAAGAGACTCCCTCTCACTCTCTTGTTGAAGATTGTATGCTTTTAGCAAATAAAGCAGCTGCTAGTAAATTTGAAAGAGGTATATTTAGAATTCACGAACCACCTAGTCAAACAAAGATACAGATGTTGTATCAAGAGTTAGCAGGGATAGGAATGAATATAGATATTAAAGATACTATAAAAGAGACTATTACTGAAATCCAAATACAAGCTAAAGATATGGATTTAGTCTCTGAGGTAGATACTCTCATCATTCGTTCACAGATGCAAGCAAGATATGCTCCTTTAAACTCTGGACATTTTGGATTAGGTTTTGAAGCATATACTCATTTTACCTCCCCTATTCGTAGATACTCAGACCTTATTGTGCATAGACTCTTAAAAGCTATAAACAATAACGATACACAAGAGGGTTCTTATGTTCTTAGAAATATAGAATCTTTAAGTATGACTATTAGTGAAAAAGAGCGAGAAGCTAGTTCCATAGAAAAAGAGTTTATGGATAGAAAATTTGCTCGTTGGGCAAGTGATAAGATAGGACAAGAGTTTAAAGCACGTATAAGTGGTACAGACCCTGAAATAAAAGCTGATTTACTTGATGAGATTCAGGGTGCTAGACTTATAGTAACTTCAAGTGAAAATGTTGTTCTTTTTGAGGATGTTACCGTAAGAATAGACAAAGTCGATATTGCTAAGGCTCGAATATTTGTAGCTGTGGTAAAATAGAAACTTTATATAAAGTTTCTATTTTTTACCTGTACGAACACAAGAACTAAATCTAAATGAAAATCTATCTTCATTAATTTGAGTAAACTCATACTCTATTTTACCACTTCGTTTAGCTATCTCATAAAGACCTATTCCACCACCTTTTTCATGTGTATTGACACCACTTCGTCGTAGCTCTCTATATCTCTTTTTAATCCCATTTGTATCAAGTGATTGAATTTCAAATAGTTTAGGTTCTATCTTCTGTTTATCAGCTAATGTTACAATATTTACACTCTCTATTAAGTAACTATTATCGAGATTTTTTTGTAATTTTATAGAACCAAAAGGGTAAACATCTTTATTTGTACTATCTTCACTTTTAGCATAATTGAGGATATTTTGATACTGTTCTACAAAGTTTGTTGAGATATTACTCATCAGTCCCATATTATCTATCTTATCTTCTATCATCTCCATATATTTATTGACAGATTTTTGTGTAAATTCACCCTCATACTCTATGATTATTTTAGGTCTATTATCTATAAGAAAACCTGAAACAATAATATCATCTTTCATTTTATTCATATTCTCTTTAAACTGATTTACACCTGTTTGAAATGGTGATGCAAAATCATATATATCTATAAAATCTTTTATATAATGCTGTGTTGAGAGATAAAATTCTATCGATTCTTTTATATCCAATGTATGTTCTGCATATTTCATAGATTTATCTAAACCGATAGATTGTTTATCTGGTTTAATGATATGAAAAACATCATCTTGATAATAATAGAGTGGTATATTTGCACTTGAATATTGAATAGTCTGTTTATTTCTATTATAATAAACAATAGCACCATCAAAACCATCTTTTGAATTTTCAATATTAAGATTAAGATGCTCTAAAATCCATGATGTACTAATCTCTTGAGATTTTTCATATTTAAGTTGAGTAATAGCCTGTTTAACAATAGCATTAATAAGCATTGTCGTAAAAACTCCATTAATACCATCCTGCTTACAGTCAACTACGATATAAAGATATTCATCTGTTCTAATCTTTTCAAAAAGATAACATTGTGAACTAATCATACTTTTTTGTGCATCAAAAATAAAATGCTCACTAAAGATATTATCTAATTTAGTTTTATCTGGTAATAAAGAGGCTTGAATTAATGCACCATACTCTAGTGAGTCTTTTCTATTTTTATCTACTAACTCAAACTCTTTTTCTGTTTTATCTACCTTTATCTCTAACTGTTTTCGTAAATCTATCAGTTCGTGATGTGTTTTTATAGCTGATTCGATTGCAATATTTGTATTTTGAACCATTAAACCTATCTCATCATTATTTGTATGTTGTAATTTTTCAACAACCACTGTTTCATCATCTAAATAATTAAAAAAATGTTTTAAACCAGATTGAAATTCATTGATAGGATTTAAGATAATACTTTCCATTAATTTAATCATAACTACAATCATAAGAACTAAAAAAAGTAATGAAATTATCAATATTTTTTGAACTCTACTATCAAGTTCCTCTTTAGCTCTCTTTTTATTTTCTCTCACTTGAGCATCTAAATAATCGGTATAAACCCCCGTTCCAACTACCCAATTCCAAGGAACAAATTTTTGAACAATAGAAAGTTTATGACTATACTTTTTTGTAGCAGGTGTATAAAAGCTATAATCTATAAAAGCTCTGTTTTTTTTCAGTTTTAATAACTCTTTTGTCCCCAATTCAACAAAAGGAACTTTTGGTGTATCTATAAAATATCTATTATCATACTCTGGTTTTATAGGATGCATCAACATCTTATTTTGCATATCGTTTATCCAAAAGTATCCATTTTTACCATATCGCATATTTTTGATAGCATTCAGTGCTTTTTTTTGCATTTCAAGAGTTAAATCATCTATATAAGCACCCGTTCCAATAATCCAATTAAATGGTTTAAACACTCTAACAATAGAAGCTTTCTCTTCATACTTTTTACTACTCGGTGAGAAAAAAGAGTATTGGATATACCCTTTCTCTTTTTTTGTTTTTTTAAGAATATCAACACCTAATGCAACAAATGGTACTTTTTTATCTGATTTAAAATATTTTCCACTATATTGCTCTTTGATTGGGTGCATTATCATCTTATACTTAAAATCATTTATCCAAAAATATCCACTCGTACCATATCGAGTTGCTTTAATTGTAGAGGATATAAGCTCTTTTAACTTCTTTTCACTCAATCTATTATGATATTTTTTATACAAACCATTGATAATAGTAAAAAGATATTCACTTTGCTCATCTATATAAGCCCTTAACTCTTGTTGTATCCTATCTTTTTTTGTTTTTTGATAATAACTATCAATGACCTTATTTGCCATATCTGAGTAGTTTAACAACTCCTCTTTTTTCCTTTTATACTCCTCCTCTTTTATCTTTTTTACACTCTCTTTTATATGAACATTATATGTGTCTACCATATTTAATGTAAAAAAGAGTGTTAAAATAATCATTGACATAATTATTGTTATAATTAATTTTGTTCTAATTTTAAAATTCTTCATATCGATTTATCTCCTTATCTATATATAATTTTATCTAAAAAACTCTTATTTTATAAAGAGAAAAGGATTTAATCAAATTATTTCTTTATTAACTAGCCATCTGTTATACTATTAACTGAAATTTAAGACAGATACATTCCAATAGATGAGATAATATAATGAGTAAATTAAAAAAGATTTTAGTACGTGCAAAACGACAAGTTTTCAGTGAAATGGTTGGGAATAATCCCTCTATTTTTCAAGGTGAAGGATATGACTTTGTAGAACTTCGTGAATATATGGCTGGAGATGATATACGCCATATAGATTGGAACATTACAGCAAAGATGCAAACACCCTATATAAAAGTTTTTAGAGAGGAGAGAGAACTCAATGTTGTGATAGCTTCTGTCCTTAATGGTAGTGTCCATTTTGGGGCTAAAAAATTTAAACAAGATACCATTGCAGAGATAGTTGCTCACCTTAGTTTTTCTGTTGTTAAAAATGGTGACCTTCTTAGCTCCTATATTTTTACAGATAAGATGGTATCACATCTTCGCCCTAGTAAAAAGATAAATCAAGTAGAAAAAAATATTGCTGAGATTTTACAGTTTGATGCTATCAATCAAAAAGTGGATTTTAAAAATTTAGCAGATACTCTTTTTAAACGTCTCAAAAGAAAATCTCTTATTTTGGTGATAGGAGATTTTTTTGATATTCCAAACTTTAGACTTTTGGCTAAAAAACATGAAGTAGTTGCTATTATAGTAAGAGATAAGTTTGAAGAAAATCCACCAAAGATGGGTTTTACATCTTTAATAGACCCACAAAATGGTGCTACACTTGAGGGAGATTTCAACAAGTATACTATTCAAAACTATATAAAGCAGGTAAAACTTCACGACCATAAACTTTATGAAAGATTTAGAAAAGATAAAGTGAAATTTACAAAAATATATACAGACTCTTCCATAGGTGTCGAACTTAAACGACTTTTTGAAGGTCGCTAGAAGATGCTATTTATTCTACGCGTTTTTTTAGTTTTCTTACTTTTTTATTCCAATATATCTGCCCTAGAAAATTCTCAAGAACGTTCTGTTACATTTGAGATGATGAGAGGAAAGTTTGATTTTATAGATATATTAGAACGTAAGAAAAAGCAGTTTACACAACTAGGTCTAAACTGCTATATCTATCAACAAAAAGGAGTTATCTCTTTACGTTGTAACAATACATATTCAACTCAAGATTACAATAAAAATATAAAACTTTTAAAAAAGCTTAAACTGAGGTATACAGTTGTTCCTTTAAAAAAGAAAGTTAAAAAAATTCAACAACTAAAAGCAACCCCTAAAATCAAAAAAATCCCTAAAGTTAAAAAAATTAGAAAATTAACTCTAAAAGATGGATATAAAGCTTATCAAAATAGAGAGTTTACAAAAGCATATAGAATATTTTTAAAGCTCTATCAACAAAAAAGAACATTTGCTAATAGCTATGCGATGGCTACAATCTCTCTTCAACAGCAAAAATTTAAAAATATACGATTTTATCTTAAACCATTTTATTTAACAAACAATAAAGCATCTAAACTTTATTATACTTCTATTGTGAAAGAGTATTATTTTTATACAAAACATAAGCGAAATAAAGAAGCATTAGCACTTCAAAAAAAATATATACGTATATATCCTGAATTAAAAGAGCTTATAAAACCAAAAATACAATTAACTCTCAAAAATGGCTATGATGCTTATGAAAAAAAAGATTTTATAAAAGCAAAGAAAATTTTTCTTAAACTTTACACTCATAATAAAAATCTCAAAAATAGTTATGCTTTAGCACTTATATTTTTACAAGAGAAAAGATATGAAAGAGTACGTAAACTCTTAAATAGATATAAAAAAAATGATAACAAAAGCTCTACACTTTTTTATGAATCTATTGTTGCCCAATATTATAATTATATACAAAATGGTCGAAATAGCAAAGCATTAGAGTTACAAAAAAAATATATTAAAATCTATCCAAAATTAAAAAACCTCATCAAACCTAAACCAAAATATGATATTCAAAAAGGGTATGATGCTTATAATAGACAAGAGTATGATAAAGCACTTTTTATATTTTCTATGCTCTATTTTAAAGAAAATAATTTAGATACATCTTATGCCCTTGCAACACTATATTTTAAACAAAAAAATTATAAAAAAGTTCGTCATTATCTTAAAGAATATATCCGTACAAGTGATAAAGCATCTAAACTTTTTTATGATTCTATCGTTGCTGAATATAATAATTATATAAAAGCAACAAGAAATGTTCCTGCTTTAGAGTTAAAAGATAGATATATAAAACTCTATCCAGAACTTTCAAGTTTAGCTAAACCAGTACAAAGATATAACCTCAAAGATGGTTATAAAGCGTATGATGAGAAAGAGTATGATAAAGCACTTTTTATATTTACAAAACTATATAAAATAGATAATAATTTAGAAAATAGTTATGCTATCTCACTCATTGCACTCCATAATAAAAACTATGCAAAAGTACGTCAATATATCTATTATTATAAAGATAAAACTAAAAAAACTGAAAAAATCTATTATGATTCTATCATACAAGAGTATGCTGGGTATATGAAAAGAAAAGAGTATATCAAAGCGATTATCCTTTTAAAAAAATTTAAAACACAATATCCTCAATTTCAAAAGATGAATGAAGCTTTAGTTATAGAAGCAAATCTATTAATCAAAGATGGTTCATACTATAAAGCTGAAAAACTTTTACGCGAAAATGATTTTAAAAATACTCGTGACCTTCTTTTTGAAGGAGTTTATAAAAAAGCTTCTCAATTAAAAAAAGCTGGAAAAGAGATAGAAGCATTAAAGATGATAGTTCCCTATGTTGCTTATTATAGAAAAGCTTCTCAATTTTATATAGACATATCATTTAAAAGAGCAGAAGAACATCTCAAATATAAAGAGTATAATCAAGCAAAAAGGATTTTAAATCCTATCGCTTCTATATCAAGTGATGCACAAGAGTTTTATTATAGAGTAATCTATGAAGAAAATTTAGATAAAGGATGGAATAGCTTTAACAATAATAACTATATAGGGGCATTAGAGTTTTTTGAAAATGCCTGTGATGTTAGTCATCAATACAGCTGTCTAGTAGGAGTTATGCATGCCTCATATAAACTCAAGGATGATAGAAAAGCACTAGCTTCAGCTGAAGAGGTGTATCAAGAAGATGGTTCTCAAGAGAGCATATTTATAGCTTATGATTCAGCTTATCATCTCAGAGATGAGATTAAAAGTGATTATTGGTATAATCGAATGGAACTTAAATATAAAAAATTAGCTCTTTTTAATATGGATACAACTGAATATGAAGATAAAATCAACTCTTTATATATAGATATTATAAACAGCTATCCTAATGATTTTGAACTAGCGATGCACTATCTTCATTTTTTAAAAGAGAGAAAAAAATTTCCAGAATTTGAAAAATTTATATTTAATGCTCTCTATAAATTTGACAAAAAAGATGAGCAAACAGTTTTAAATCGATTGGATAAAGAGTATAAACATAGAAAATTTACAAAATATTTTAATAATGAAAAGTATCTCCAATGTTTTAATTATGGAAATAAAATATTAACAGAAACAGATGATGCAGAGTATAAAAGAATACATGGGTGGTGTGCTTTTTATTCTAAACATTATGATGAAGCTGAAAAAATATTTGAAAATATAAATCTATTATATGGGCGAACAGTAGAAGATACCGATGCACAATTTTTAAGTGCTTTTAATGCTAAAAATTATGAAAAAGCAACAAAACTGTTGGATATAGTATACAGATATACATCCGATGAGGAGCAATTCAAAAAACAATCTGAATATTTTATAGAGATGAACCAGCTTAAAAAAGCAAAACAGGTAGCTCTTACTATTACAAATAAAGAGGAAAGAGAGGAGTTAGAAGAAAAAATAAAAGAGAGTTATAAATATAACCGAAATGAGATAAACCTCTTTGCTGGAGGTATCTACTATAATACAAGAAGTGTAGAAGATGAACGTCATATCTTTACACAATCCTCTATCCCTCTTGATATAGATATTTATAGTGAAGAGTATGGTCATTATTATATAGATGCAGATATTTTATCGCTTTATGATGAGTTTAAAGGCGATGAAGAGAGAGAAAGTTTAACATATGGTTTAGGATATAATTACAATGAAAATAAAACATCTACTCATACAACATTTGTAGGAAACATAGGTGTAGAAACGAAATATATTACGTTAGAGATGGGTTCAACCCCAATAGGTGCAGATATATCTCCTCAACTTACAGGTTTTGCATCACTTCATGGTACTATTAATACACTAGCGATAAATCTAAAGATAATTAGAAAAAGAGATGATGATTCGATGCTATCCTCTGTGGGAGAGAGTTTAGATGAGAATGGAGAAAAGATAAAATGGGGACGAGTTTTTCGAAGTGGAATGGAGCTAGGTATAAAGTATAATTCAAGTTTAGCTTATGATTTTACTATTATATCTTATCCCTCAATTCAAGGATATAATCTCAAAAAAAATTCAGAAACAAAAGTGATAACTACTATTAGCTACTCACCAATAAGTGATATATTTACTTATATAGATTATGGATTTAGTGTTGTTTATGATACATACGATTTTAATAGTGACCTTTTTACATATGGTCATGGTGGATACTTTAGTCCTCAAAAATTTATTTCAGGAGATATTGATATTGATATTGCAGATATTGTTACAGATAATTTTTATTGGAAATTCAAAGCATCAGTTGGATATGAAAGTGTAAGTGTAGACCCCGTAGAAGAATATCCTCTATCAGATTCTAACAGTGAAGGTTTAGAGGGAGAAGAAGAGGGGTATGAAGAGAGTGGTTTATCATTTAAAGTAGGGATGGCATCCTCTTACTCTATCACTAAACTTTTAGATGTTGTAGGCTCCTTTTCCTATACTAAAATGTCTGCTTTTACAGATATAGCTGGGGGAATCTCTTTTATATACTCATTTGATAAAAAACATAAAGTTAATCTCTACAATTTTCACGATTCTCATCGAATGGAATTTTAAAATTTTTACTCAAGTTTTTTTCACTTGAGTTTAGATATAATAAAAATAAAATCAGATAAAGAGATACAAATATGTTAAAAAAAATTACACCATTCTTAATAGTTCTTAGCATTATCGCTATAATCATCGCTATATTTTTATCATTAGCCTCACAACAAAATATGATTGTTATAAAACAGGGAAATCTAAAACAGATACCTCTTATGATGCAACTACACAAATATCAAGATAGTGATTGTGGTATGGTAATAGATGAGTTAGATTATGCTTCTCAAGTTGTTGCTCCAAATGGAAAAACTTGGTTCTTTCACGACCATGGAGGGTTTGTACATTGGTTAGCAGATAAAAGTTTTAAAGATAGTGCAGTTATTTGGGTTATGAGTAGAGATTCTAAAAGATGGATAGATGGAAGAAAAGCATATTATTCCTTAACAGATATAACACCTATGGGATATGGATTTGGTGCTTATGAATTTAAACAAGATGGTTTTATAACTTATGACACTATGAGACTCAAGATGTTAAGAGGCGAAACACTTAATAATCCTCTGATAAAAAAACAACTTTTAGGAAAATAAAGGATTTTTGCTATGAATAAAAATATTTCTGATGAGCATTTAACACAAAAAGATATAGTCCAATTACTACTCCACAATGCTCAACATATGGTAACAAGAGAGGAGATGAAAGCTGATATTTTCAAAGGTGAGACTAACTTAAAAACTGATATTTCTAAAATTGATGATAGATTATCCTCTGTTGAAACCAACCTCAAAGCTGAAATCGCTAAAGTTGATGATAGATTATCCTCTGTTGAAGCCAACCTCAAAGCTGAAATCACTAAAGTCGATGATAGATTATCCTCTGTTGAAGCCAACCTCAAAGCTGAAATCGCTAAAGTTGATGATAGATTATCCTCTGTTGAAGCCAACCTCAAAGCTGAAATCGCTAAAGTTGATGATAGATTATCCTCTGTTGAAGCCAACCTCAAAGCTGAAATCGCTAAAGTCGATGATAGATTATCCTCTGTTGAAGCCAACCTCAAAGCTGAAATCGCTAAAGTCGATGATAGATTATCCTCTGTTGAAGCCAACCTTAAAGCTGAAATCGCTAAAGTCGATACAAATCTTCGTGCTGAAATCTCTAAAGTTGAAACTAACTTAAAAACTGAAATTAATAAACTTGATGATAAAATTAACTTAGTCTCTTCAAAATTTGATAGATTGCAATGGTTAATTATTGCCACTATGGTAACTGTACTTTCTAAAGATTATATATTTTCACTTCTTAAATAAAGTTATATAAATATAGAAAAGAGTTGATTAAAACTCTTTTCTTCTACCATTAAACATTCAAAATCTTACTCACTATCTCATAAACATTTTTAGAGATAGTTGTTTCTTTGAGAACTCTCTCTAACTCTACTTTCATAAAATTTTTATTGATACTATTTAATTTTGCATAAATTTTAAATGCCCCAGCTAAACCTGATGCCATCTGTGCATTGATTTTATCTATCTCTAAAATTTTATCGACTACAAACTTATACCCTTTTCCATCTTTAGAGTGAAAATATCTATAATTTCTTGTAAAACTTCCTATAAGAGAACGTACAAGATTTGGAATTTTTTTATCATAAACCTCATCATTCTCTAAAGTGATAACTCTCTCTAAAACCCCTTTTCTACTTGATGATGCTAAAATAGTAAAATATTTATTCATCACTAAACTATCATCTTTATATCGTGTATAAAAATCTTCTAATGCTAGTTTTGAAAATTTCTCTGAAATATTTTCAAGTATATCAAGTGCTACTATTCTATCTGTCATGGTTAAAGAGTTACTATACTGTGCATACACTAAAGCGATAATCTCTTCACTCTCTAAAGCAGAAAGAAGTTTTAAACAACGATTTTTTAAAGCTCTCTCTCCCATACTTTTTGCATCTATATCACTATTTTTAGGTTTATGATTTTGAGTGTAAAGTGATAAAAGTTTCTCTTTATATCGTAATGCCAACTCTTTTTCCAATCTCTCTTTTGCTGTATATATTGGCTCAAAATCAACTACCTGTTGTCGTTGCATCAATGTTGAAACTGTTGGTAACTCAAGAAGTAATGCTTTATAAGAGAGTTCTATATCTAACTCAAGAAGTTTACCAAATGCCTTTATATATTCATTATTTAACTCCTCTGTTTGCATTAAATTCTCTAATATCTCTACTGCAAAAGATTGAGCCGATTCATACCTTACAAAACTGTTATTATCATATTGCATTAAAAAAGAGTACTCTTGTTGCTCCTGCTCTACAATTATAGGTGCTGAAAAATCACGATTTATAGAAAGTATAGGTTTTTGAGTAAGATTACTTACTATAAACTCCTCCCTCTCCTGAGAGATTATCAATGTCTCACTACTTATCTCCTCTCCATTATTATTGAATAGAGCTATCTTTAAAGGAAAATAGTATGGCTTTTGTTTTGTGCCATCTATGGCATCTGGAATAACTTGAGTAAACCCTACTTTATATACTCCATCTGAAAAACTCTCCTTTACTTGAAGAGTTGGTGTCCCTGATTGATGATACCAAAGTTCAAATGCAGTTAAATCAACTCCACTTGCTTCACTCATAGCCCATAAAAAATCGTTCGTAGTAACAGCCTGACCATCAAACTTCTCAAAATAGAGGTCAGTTGCTTTACGATAATTTTCCTCTCCTAAAAGAGTATGTATCATACGAATAACTTCTGCACCCTTTTCATATACAGTCGATGTATAAAAATTATTCATAGAGATATAAGACTCTGGTTGAATAGGGTGTGATGTAGGTGAAGCATCCTCTACAAATTGACGTTCACGCAATGCTTTCACATCTTCAATACGTTGGACATCAGCTGAGTTCATATCAGCAGAAAAACTTTGGTCACGAAATACAGTTAAACCCTCTTTAAGTGTAAGTTGAAACCAATCTCTACACGTTATACGGTTTCCTGTCCAGTTATGAAAATACTCATGTGCTATAACAGCTTCTATACCCATAAAATTTGCATCACTAGCACTATCTTCATCTGCCAATACATAATGAGAGTTAAATATATTTAAACCCTTATTCTCCATAGCACCCATATTGAAACTATCTACGGCTACTATATTATATATCTCCAAATCATACTCTCTTCCATACTTTTGCTCATCCCAAACCATAGATTTTTTAAGCGAACGCATAGCATGAGTACATTTAGATTCATTTCCTAAATCACAATATATATTTAACTCAACCCTCTCTCCACTCATCGTTGTAAACTCATCATTTACGACCCCTAAATCTCCAGCAACCAAAGCAAACAGATAGGAAGGTTTAGGATGTGGGTCTAACCACTCCACACTATGACGAGTAGCTGAACTTTCCTCAGATTTAAGTTTATTTCCATTACTTAATAGCAGTGGATATTTTTTTTTGTCTGCTATAACCGTAGTTTTAAAAACACTCATAACATCTGGACGGTCAAGGTAGGGTGTAATACGTCTAAAACCCTCTGGTTCATTTTGAGTACAAAATATATCTCCAGATTTATATAACCCCTCTAACTCTGTATTTGTATGAGGATATATCTTATTTACTATTTTAAGTCTAAACTCTGTTGGTAGATTTGTAACTATTAACTTTTCATCTTCATATCTATAACGATTTTCTTGAAGTTTAAGGTCATTTAACCACAACTCTTGAAGCTCTAAATCTATACTATCTAAAGCTATATCAGATACATCATCCTCTAACTTACTAATATTCATACTATTAGTCACTATTGTATACTCTTCATAAATATCAAATAATAGTGCCACATCTTTGATAATAAACTCAGGCTTTTTATAATCTTTTAAATATATCGGTTCTATCTCTCTCATTTTCTTCCTTTTTATTATTTAATAAATTAGTTTGGAGATTACTAAATAATCATACTATTTTAAATTAGTTTGATTGAAACTAATTTAACAATACAATTAATATTCTAATCTTTAATCCTATTATTTTGAGATATTATACTTTAATTTTAAGTAGGAACATTCTATACTATTGTATGTATAAAAATGAATTCGATAAACATATTCAAAATCACTCTATATCCAATAACTTTATATTTTTCGGAGAGAGTAAGTTTTTGATAGATATGTATACAAAAATGCTAACAAATATAGATGATTCTATTGTTTTAAATCTTTACTATGATGAGTATAACTTTAAATCTGCAAAAGCACACCTCTCTCAATCCTCTCTTTTTGGAGAGAGAAATATCTTAGTTATTAAAAGTGAGAAAAAAGTACCTAGAAAAGATTTAGATATTTTAGTTTCTCTTGCTGAAAAAAATAGAGATAATATCTTTATATATGCCTATTATGGGAGTGACCAAAAGGTATATAGTAAATTATATAGTAAACAAACAACGATGGTTGTTCGCTTTTTTCATCCAAAAGGATATGAAGCTCAAAATATTGTCGCACAAGTAGCAAGAGAAAAGAAAGTCAATATAGACAAATATACAATCTCTCATCTTTTAAATATTCACAATGGAGATGTAGCACTCGCTTGTAATGAGATGGAAAAATTTAGTGTATATGAGAGAGAGATAACCACAAAAGATATAGAGAATTTAGTCTATGGTTTAAGTGAGGTTAATTTAGATGATTTCATCAAAAAAGTTTTAGATAAAAAAGAGTTTATACACGACCTTCAAAATATATTAGAACATGGGGAGGATGAGATACGAGTTTTAACTGCCCTTACCTCTTTTATAACGCAACTTTATATGTTCAATATATATATAAGAGTCAATGGTACACCAAATGCTTTAGAAATTTTAGGCTAC
>Ga0256826_1001237_pt1 | contig 15876 bp, 13 predicted proteins | sample CV79metaG_FD_185975 | JGI IMG/M metagenome (GOLD analysis project Ga0256826, IMG submission 185975) | Hydrothermal vent microbial communities from East Pacific Rise, Pacific Ocean - CV79 | ecosystem: Environmental > Aquatic > Marine > Hydrothermal vents | place: Pacific Ocean: East Pacific Rise...
ATTGATTTTAAAGAAGCTTTGATATTTGCTTTTATGGGTATGCTACGTCTTGAGAATAGTATAAATTGTTTGGCATCAGCCACAGGAGCAAGTCGTGATAGTTCGTCGGGTGTAGTTTTTAGTCCCTACTAACCTTATTCAATTAGGAAAACTTTTTTTGATAAATTTCCCCAGTTACCTTGTACGGAAATATAATACAATCCTGCTTTGTGCGAACTCCCATCCCAGATATAATTGTAATCTCCATTATTGAGTTTAGTCTCGGCTATTGTCTCTATCAATATACCTTTTGAGTCAAAAATACATATTTTAATATCTGATTTTTGATTTAGGGTGAAGCTTATATTTGTAATACCCCTTGTTGGATTCGGGCTTACTCTAAAGCTAGCAATCTCGTTTATGTTATGCTCATCAATATTGCTTAAACAAGCATAACTTGTAGCATACTTGAGTTGCCAATTATTGTTATTCTTTTCTTCCCAGATGTTAATAAAGTACTGATTGCAACCAATTACTTTACCGCTATAAAGTTGAGTATTTGCCACATCAGAAGCACTTGATGATACATTATAGTAATATGAAAAGGGAGGACTAATTTCTTCTAAAGATTCAGATGTAAGGACATCACTAATATTATTATCAATATTTATAAAGGAAGAAATACCTGTCCCTCCATCTTTACCTTTTACAAAAACAATAGCAGAATAAACTTTGGGATAAGCTGGTTGCTGTAAATTAAATTCTGATATAGTTAGCTCTTGGGTATACAGATTGTAGGTGTAAATATTCCAATCTGATCCATCAAATAAATCCCATGTAATAATCATTGAATCACCAAAACCAGTACAAAACGATAGGTTTGTACACTCGGTTCCTGTGTATATCACCAAAGGAGCAAGCCAACCCTGATTATCGTCGTAGGTACGTGTAATAATTGAGGAGCTTCCATTATCGTTTTTTATGTATGCAATTGTGTTATAATCCCAACCCCAAAACCAGTTCATCTCAATTTGCGATACAGATGGAAACGAAACATCACCTGAGTCAATTACTATAGGTGTTTCAAAGGTATTGTTGTCAGATATTTTAGAATGCATAATTTTCCCATTCTCCATCCAAACAATCCTTTTTCCGTTACTACATTGTAACATTGTTTGTGCAAAAGTAGAATTAGTTAACCGCTGAGGATCAGTAAATTCGTTAAATGCAAATATGCGATAATAAATACTGTTCACTCCTGTTTGATCTGATTCGTAAAAAACATAAAACAGAGTATCATTTTTGGTATTAGAAACATCAATTATTTGAGGTTTTGTAAAATGTATTCCGGGAGAAGAGATAAACACATGTGATTCATCTTCATTGTAAAAACTGCGATAAACTATTGATGTTGAAGTTGCGTCGGTTGATTTTTCCCAGAATATGAAAATATCATCATCAAAAAAGTTTAATCGTTTGATTATAGCATTTTGATTATTCGAAACTGAATCAGTTACCGAAATAGAATTGCTCCATTCCTGACCACGCATGATTGATGCAATATGAATAATTAACAGGGATAAAGCTATTTGCGAAATAAAACTAATTGTACTTTTTTTCATAGTTATTATATTTATTACCATTAAACAGTTATATGTAATACTTTATTTTTTTGTTGCTTCAACGTGACCCCAATTTTCACCTCTTTTAATTCTTGTTACTTGCATCTCACTAATTCTGAATAACTTTGCAATCTTAGCTTGTGTTACACCCCTTTGTAACATCGACTTTAGTAGTTCAACATCTGATTCTTGTAATTTACTGTAACTCGGAGCTTTCCTTTTTTTATTTGGATCTTTTATGCGTTTCTTTGCATCTTCACGATGTTTAATTAGTATCGATTCTTTTGTATGCCACTCTAAATTTGACACATGATTATTTCTAAGTTTTCCGTCCAAATGAGTTACAATTGTATGTTTATCAGATGGTTTTGGTATCCATACATCAGCAACTAACTTATGTATATAAAAATGACGTTTACTTTTATTAATGTGTAATTGAATCATATTAAATCCTTTGATTACAGTATTACTTCTTATATGACCATTCTTACGGTCGAAAGCATACGACTTAATTCTGCCATAATTGCTTATAAAGTATCTGCCATCTGAATCTGGCACTTCTAGCCATAATTCATCTTCAAGTTTCTTTAGTTTTCTTTCTTCTGCTTTTCTACTTATCATTATTTATTTTTTCGTATTATAACTAATCTACATTTGGTTTAATAATAATTCCCAGATTTTTTTTACCATCAATCTTAATTATGAAATTATTATTGAAACGTACATGTCTAATAAATTCATTTTCAAATACTGCTTGTTGATTATTTAAAAATTCAATATCAAAACTGCCGTCATTAATAAACGGGTTAATTGTAAAATACCCAACTCTAAAAGATGTCAGGTTTTGAAAGAAATGTGTTCCCTGACTTGGGTCAATTCTGAAATTTTCAAGTCCTGACTCAACAATTAAACGAGCAGCTGATATTTGAGCCCAATTAACAGGTATTCCAAGCCATGGGTCACTCGAGCCCCATCTTCCTGGTCCTATCAAAATATAATTTGCATTACGATCAATAAATTGCCTGTTTAGATCATCAATATACTCAACTATTTCTTTGGTTTTGGCAGGATCAAAATTTTCTGGGCGAACATAAACTACATCATAAATAGTATCTATAATTCCATTTCCAAGAGCAGACTTAGAGACAATCAAAAGGTCGTCTGTATCTAGTTCATCAGCATCAATAACAATACTCTCGTCTTTTGAGGCAATAGGCCTTATTTGTAATAACTTAAATGAAATATTACTTCCCTTAGGGACATTCATATCAATTGCAAATTCAATTTCAACTGGATTTCCCATTTCCTCAGCACCTAGTTTAAGTACTTTGTCAAGAATATTTGCCAAAGGGTAAGTTTCATGCTTTAAGATGTTGGAAAAAGTAATTAATTTTTTTCCTTTATAATCATAGCCATCACGAATAATATTATCGTGAAGCAAATACGTTGATGCAATTTGGCGTATAGAATTGTCCTTTTCTGCTTCTTTAATACGTAATTTTAATAGGTAACTATCATCCTTAGGTTCAGGGTTAAACTCATTATTTAGGGCGAGTGCATAAAAATGCTTTTGAGTTTCGCGTAATGACAATTGTGGATTGGATGTTTGCAGTACATTTTTTGGATATTTAGGACAGAACCTTAACGATAAACCACCGTCAACAACATACTTACCAAGCCCTAATGCAATACTCACAGTTCCATCTTCAGGTTTTCCGGGTTCAAGAGGGTAGTAGTCAATTGATCGTCCAACACCTGATATTGTTGGATAAAACCTATCACCATAAGTACTCCCTACAACTTCTTGTATTACAATTGCCATTTTTTCCTCATCAATAACATTTGAAGTTGCTTGCATGTAAGCCTTGCTATCTGCAAAATATGCGGAAGCATAAACAGCTTTAATAGCTGATCTTATCATTAAAAACATTGCATCCTGATCGTCTTTTCGAAACGGTATCATGTAGGTATTGTAGATGCCTGCAAAAGGTTGATAGTGTGAGTCTTCTAGTAAGCTTGAAGATCTAATTGCAAGCGGTGCCTCTATTATACTGGCAATTTTGTATATGTCTGCATGAACATGCTCTGGTAAATTAGCATTTAAAAACTTTTCTAATATTTCTTCGTCGCTAAAATTATCTGATAAAGCTATTGAATGAAGTCGGTTTTCATCCATAAACTCATCAAAAACATCAGTACCAATTACCACAGTTTTCGGAATGTTGATATCAACCTTGTCAAAGTATGTGTAAAGATTATTTCTTTTAATTAATGAATCTAAAAATGCCAACCCTCTGGCTTTTCCACCAATTGAACCCTGTCCAATTCGGGAAATGCTAAAATACTTATCAAACGAATCGCGATTAAATGAAGATATGACTCCACGAGCTTTTGAAATTCGAAACTGTGATATTGCATTAAAAATAAATGTTCTTACGTCTAATATATCATTAAAATCATCACTTGAGAAATACATAAATAATTCGGCAAGTGGAAATAAAGCTCTGGCACGCAACCACTTTGAAAAATGATTTCGTATAATATGGTATCTTAGTGAGGTTACTGGTACTGTTAGTATTTTTTCCTGCAAATCTTTCAGGTCACTTGCTCTAGCCACAACAATACCCATATTTGGATCCTTAAAAACAAAATCTCCAAAAGCAAAGTACTCTTTGATAAATTCTCTAAGGTCAAAAGTCAGAGATTTAGAATACTTATCTAAGAAGCCAACCCTTAATGCCTTAGCTCTACCATAGTTTTTATGCTCTGATGATTGGAGCAATAATGGTGTATAAGGATTGTCTTTTTTAATTAGTTCGCATAAGTCAAATCCGGCATTTTTATCAAGTTCTCCATTTCTGGGGTAGGTTATGTCAGAAATAACTCCAAGTAAATTTTTTTTGTACCTATCGTAATAAGTATGTGCATCCTCATAATTTGTTGCAAGCAGTATCTTTGGTCGTCCTCGCATCCTCAGCATACGTTGATGCTCATTTAGACCTTCGGTAATAAATGATTTTGATTGCTTAAAGATGATTTTATACATTATTGGCAAATAGCTTGAGTAAAATCGTATATTATCTTCAACCAAAATAATCGCCTGAACACCAACTTCGGCCACGTCATTTTCAACATTCATATGGTCTTCGATAAGCTTTATGATTGCCAGTAATATATCAGCATTTCCAAGCCAGCTAAAAATATAATCAAATGAACCCAAATCAAATGTTTCTATTTTAATTGTAACCTCACGCGAGAAAGGTGTTAACATTACAATGGGAATTTCGGGGTATTCGCGTTTAATATTGTTTGCAAGTTCAAACGTTGATACTTTCTCGGCACTTAACATTGATATAACCAAATCAATCTTCTCTTCGCTCAATATTTTAAAGGCCTCATCTTTGTTTGTAGCTTCTAAAAATTGGGGAGGATAGCGTAGGTTAAGTGAAGTATATTCATGAAAAATTTGTTCATCAATTCTACCATCTTCTTCAAGCATAAATGCATCATATACACTTGAGATAAGTAATACATGATAAATCCGCTTTTTCATTAAATTAGAAAACGGTGTTTCACTAAAATAAAAATTCTGGCTAAGAAGTTCAGCTTTTGATGAAAACATAAATGATTTATTTAATTACAAATATAGTTATTTTATAACAATTCCCATTTGGTGACGCTACTAAAATATCCACCATCAACCTAGATTAAGGCTGTTTTTAAGTATGTTTTGTCTAAGAGTTTGTTATCAGTAAGTTAGTAATGCTAGTGAAAAACCTATGCCTGAGAAGTTGGTAGTAAAACTATAAATGATGTTCCCTTCCCTTCCTTGCTATGAACATCTAAACTACCGTTATTGCCTTTAATAAATTCATTAACTATTACCAAGCCAAATCCTGTACCTTTCTCATTACTTGTTCCTCGTCTAACTGTTGTGCTACCTCCTCCGTCTAGAATATCGCTCAGTTGATCTTCCGTCATTCCAATACCTGAATCAACAATTTTAATTTGTGTCATTTCTTCAGCTTTGTCGATTGAAATAATTACTTTATCATTTGCACTTGAGAATTTTATTGCATTTGAAACCAAATTTCTTAAAGCAATATCCACTTGGTTTTTGTCGCAAAATGCATTTAGGGGTTCATCATTAATAATGCTAAGTGTAATAAACTTTCTTTTTGCCTGATAGCTTAGGATGGAAACCATATTTTGAACTAGCTCGCTAATTGATATGTTTTCAAAATTTGGCTTTAAGCTATGTTGCTGAATACGAGACCACGAAAGTAGGTTTTCAATTAGCGAAAATGTAGAATCAAGTGAAGGTTTTAATTCTGTTATTAAGGATATGATTTCTTCATGAGGGAGTTGTTCAATATTGTCAACAATAAGATCAACAATTGATTTGTTAGTCCCAATAGAATTAATAAGATCATGGGATATTATTGAGAAAATTCTTTCTTTAGCCTTATTTGCTTCTTTTAATTTCTTTTCCGATTCACGTAGTTTTTCCTGCGACTTAACCCTGTTACTTATATCTCGAATAACTCCTTTTACTCCGATAGGTGTGCCGATACTAGAAAAAATAATCTCTGCAGTTAACGAGCAATACATATAATCTCCATTTTTCTTAACAATTTCAGTGTCAAAATCATGAACAGAATACTCAGTTTCAAGTTTCTCCCCAATACTTTTCCAATCCCTAATGTATCGATAGTATTTTTTTGAATTAGTACCAATTATATCTTCTCGAGAAAGACCTGTGATTTTTACAACAGATGGGCTTACCTCAGTAATTATCCCCGACATTTCAGCTTCAAAATATATATCAGGAAAGGCGTTAAAGATTTTACGAAATTTTGCCCCGTTTTCAACTATAGTTTGCTCATTCTTTCTTTGCTCTGTTATGTCTCTAAAGTTAACTATAATTCCATTAATTATTGGATCCTCAAATAAATTTTGTCCATATGTTGAAACATCAATCCATTTACCATATACATCTTGCATTCTAAATTCAAGAGTACGTGGAACTTTGTCCATTGTTAATTTGTTAAACTCTTGTTTTACATTTGCAACATCCTCGGGATGTATAAATTCAAATGAGTCTTTACCCACTCGCTCATTAACAACTCTTCCTATCTTTCGTTGGTAAGATGGACTAATATAACTTGTCAAACCATCTTTGCCAACCACAAAAATAAAATCCTCAGACCGTTCTAATAATTTTTCAAAATATTGTTTTTGGTTTTTGAGGCTAATTTTCGACTTATTATTTAGATACGACACAACAAGTAATACAATTAGAGTAGCTAGTATAACTATAAGTGTTGAAGATAAAAACAGTGTATAAGTAGAATCCTTCTTGCTCTTTTCTACTAGCTTTGATATTTCATTTTTTTGCTGTTTGTCATTATAAACTGAAATTATTTCCTGAATACTTTTGCTCTTGTCAATTGAGTATATACTATCCTGAAACTTCTTGCAAAGTGCAAAATAATTATATGCATTTTCATAGTTACCCATCTCGGCACTACATTTATGTAGCAAATTATAAGAATCAATAATATTTGGGATACTTTGACTTAACTTGGCTATCTTCAGACCATCCTTAGCATGTTTAAGAGCTTTTTTTAAATTTCCTTGTGCTAATAATAATTCACCCAATCGCGTATATGCAACTCCTCTTGCCGAAAAATTGTTTTTATTTGATATCCTGATACATTCTGTATAATAACTAATAGCTAAGGTTGTGTCGCGTAAACCCTTGTAGCTTTCTCCGATATTGAAAAAACACACAGCTACATCTTCGTCACTTCCGAATTTAGTATCAATCGCCAATGATTTTTTAAAAAATATAAGAGCACTGTCGTATTTGTGAAGCGACAGATTAAAATCACCAAGATTAGTTAAACAAACAGAAATTCCATAATTATCATTACTGTTCGAGCAAATATTAAGTGCGCGATTTGTATAATAAAAAGCGTTTGTAAAATTACTGTCATTCGCAAATATTAATCCTAAATTAACTAACGGAGAACACATACCAATACTATCGTTATCATTTTCAAATAATACCAGTGCTTTCATTAGTGCATCTGCAGCTTCTTTATCAAGTCCGGCATCAAGACTTGTATTTCCAAGGAGTAAATAAAAATTTGCTTTTTCCTTTTGCAACTTAAGAGAGTCAGCAAAGTACAAGCCTAGGTTAGCACTATTAATTGCATTATCGTAATCAGGAATAGAGCGATATGATTGAACAATATAATTATAGACATTAAAAATGTTTGGAGTATCATTATTTGCTTCAAATAGTTGCAGTGCATCTTTAAAGTAAATCAAAGAGCTATCCATTACAGAGTAATAATAAAATACTCTACCAACAGCAAATAATGATTCGGCTAAACAACCATTGCAATCACTTTGTTCTGATATTTCTTTTGCCTTATTAGCATACTGCAATGCTTCTTTAAGGCTCAAATCCTCAACCTCAGATGAATCAATTAAGGATATAATCATTAAAGTATCTGTACTGGATTCGTTGGATGCAGGTCGGCTAAAACAAGTGTTGACAGTCAAGACAGCTAATAAAAAAAATTGTATTACACGAACTATATTTCTTGAAAGGCTACTCATTTTTTGGATATAAAAAGACGTTACACTTTGGTTACAAAGCTAATAAAATAATTGCTTTCGGTTAAACCAATAAAAGAACAACTTTTTAACATTCAATATTAGTTGCTACAACCGCAGCTTCCATGACCTTTGCCACGTAACTCCGCCGGATTACCACAAGTTGGACAGTCTTCATCATAGGCAAGTGCGTGTTCCTCGTTAGATGAACAACTAGAGTCAGACTCATTATTGTTATTACTTCCACATCCACAACCTGATCCACAACCTCCACTTGTGGGGGCAAGGTCATCTTCCGTTACAAATCTTACATCATGAACTTTACCAACAACATATAAGTTTTTGTCTGCAAGTTTATGATTAAAATCCATTCTAACAATTTTGTCCTCAATGCTTATTACCTTACCAAGAACCGTATTCCCATCATTATCCAACATTGAAATTTCATTACCAAGAAATAATAGATCTTGTTTTAGAACCCCGTCAATCTCAAATGCTGATTTTGGAACATCAACAATAAGTTCTTTTTGGTAAACACCAAACGACTCGCTTGGGTTAAGAGTAAACTCAAAGCTATCACCCGCTTCCAGCTTGTACATATGTGTCTCAAATCCGGGGATTAAAGAATTGTTACCAAATACTAAAAGTTTTGGGCTTTTTTCGTCAGCAAACTCTATAAGCTCGCCGCTATTATTACTTATATGTATTTTGTATGAAACAACTGCTGTAGTATTATTTGAAATCTTCATTATTTATTTTTTTGAATATTTGCTATTAATAAAATCACAGCAAAAGTAATATTATTTCTTATTTAGAATAAATATAAATAATAAAATAGTCAAACAAAGCACCAATCAAATTGACAATAAATCGAAAATATTTGTCATTGCTAAATCAATCTTAACCTTATTGAACAAATGAATTATGTAGTTTATTGCTCTCTGTCGTTAGTTAAAACCCTGCCTTTGCCGGCAGGCAGGTATGCACTTCAGTGCAAGACTTTCAGTTTCTGCAAATTTTGTGGTTCGAAGTCTGAAGACTGCCTTGGCGGTCAGACAGGCTAGAAGTAAAGCTACTTCTGGCTTCAGACTTCTGACTTCTAGCCATATTTGGTAATTATTAAAACGAATTTCATTCGTAAAACAAACCCATGTCCTTCCAGTGCATAAGTGGTTTATTTAACTTAATTGTTAGTCTTTAGATGGACTGTTTATAAATAGCATTGCGGTATTTCTTGCAATATTTAATTTTATACTTTTGTCGCCATCAACATGTTTTGTAATATATGTTATTAATTTATATATATAATGGAAAATAAATCTTCAAATCCCGGAAAATCTCCTGGCAATTTCATTTTCACTTGGATAGTGCTTATGCTTGTTTGGTACGCATTTACAGTGAGTTTACAGCCTGCTGAGTTAATCACAGGTCTGATTGTTACATTTATTGTTTCGTGGTTAAACTATAACTCATTTGCTTGTTGTGGTCTCAAACTATTTCATCCCATTAAAATGTTGCTTGTTTTGCAATACATGTTAATATTCATGAAAGCACTAATTAAGTCGAATATTCATGTTGCAGCTATAGTTATTAGTCCAAAAATTGACATAAATCCCGGGATTGTTAAGTTTAAATCAAAGCTTAAGTCTGATTTTGGTAAAATGGTACTTGCAAACAGCATAACACTTACCCCTGGTACACTTAGCGTTGATGTTATTGATGATACATTTTTTATCCATTGGCTAGAAGTTACCGAAAGTAGTGAAACTGGGATATATAATGCTATTGCTGAAGAGTTTGAAAATAAGTTAATTAAAATATTTGATAAATAAATAATGATGTTCGAAGAGTATTTTAATATTGTAATTATAGCCATCATGTCGCTTGGCTTATTATTAGCCTTTATTAGGTTTATAAAAGGGCCAACAGCCTCCGACAGGGTTATAGCTTTGGATACCGTTTCGGTTATCGCTATTGCTATTATGGTTTTTATGGCTCATATATATGGACGTTTTATATACGTTGATGTTTCATTGGTTTATGCTGTACTCGGGTTTATTGGAGTATTAGCATTCGCACGTTATTTAGAGGGGGGGGTATAATGGAAATGATAATAAAATATTTAGGATATTTCTTCACTTTATTGGGGACATTATTTTTGTTCTTAGGAGCATTAGGAATATATAGAATGCCTGATTTTTATACTCGTATTCAAGCAGGAACAAAAGCCTCAACCATGGGTGCAATGAGTTTATTGCTTGGAGTAGCTTTTTTGGAACCTGATTGGTGGGTTAAACTTATAGCTATGGCAATTTTTATTGGCATATCAAATCCATTGAGCTCACATGCAATTGCTCGCGCTAGTCATAAGCATTTTAAACCACTATCGAAGGAACATATTGATGCTTTAGATGACTTAAATAAAGAAAAGGAGGAACAAAAATGATTTGGCAAATAATTATTCTTATCGTATTGATTATCCTCACTGTAGGAGCAGCAATTTATGCTGTTGTTGCTAAAAATTTGCTTTATGCTGTTGTCTCCACAGGGTTAATTAGTCTTGGGCTATCTATGTTTTTCTTCATATTACAGGCTCCTGATGTAGCACTTACCGAAGCAGCAATTGGAGTTGCTCTAACAACTATTATTTTCATTATTACAATCAGAAATACAACCAAGTACGAGGATGTTTCTGATAAGAAAAAAAGTATTGAAAGGAGAAAAAATGATTAAAAAAGTTTTAGTTATTGCTCTTATTGCAGTTATCGGATTTTCTCTTATGAATGTTATGCTGCAAATACCTTTTGGCGAAAAAAGAGAAACAGTAGGTGATTATTACCTCCAAAAATCTCCACAGGAACTAAAAGTAGCCAACAGTGTTACTGCCATTGTTGTTAGCTTCAGAGGGTTTGATACTCTTGGTGAAGTAACCGTACTTTTTTTGGCAGCCATGAGTTTGGCAAGTATTATGTACCGAAGAAAAAGAAAAGGTGATATTGAGATACGTGCAAAAAAACCATCAAGTCGTATTCTACAGGTAGGCGCACAAATAATATTCCCGATGGTAGTTGTTTTGGGTGCTTACGTGTTTATTCACGGTCATTTAACACCCGGAGGTGGATTTCAAGGAGGTGCAATAATTGCAACAGCCTCACTGTTAATGCTTATTACCTATCGTAAATTTAAAGTAAATCATAATACTATTACATGGATTGAGTCGATTGCAGGTATTGTATTTGTTGGAATTGGAATGACAGGTTTACTAAAAGGACTTACTTTTCTTCAAAACTTTTTGGAGCTTGGCGAGTTAAATTCACTTCTTAGTGGTGGAATTATAGGAATAATTTACGTAGCGGTTGGCTTTAAGGTTGCCGCTGAATTAACTGGTGTAATCGACACAGTGCTACTTAACAACAGACCAGATAATAACGATAACAATTAGATTATGGATCAATTATTAACAATAAGTTTTTACGGAACAGCCATAGCACTTATAGCGGTTGGGCTTTATGCAGTTCTGGCTAAAAAGAATCTTTTAAAAATCGTAATCGGTTTATCAATTATTGATGGTGGATTGCATTTACTTTTTGTAGCTATTGGTTATGTAAAAGGTGGTACAGCACCTATTTTTTCACCCGAAATTACAAGTAACGATGTAATGGTTGATCCTGTTCCTCAGGCTCTTGTGCTTACTGCCATTGTAATTGGCTTTGCTGTTACTGCTGTGGCCCTTTCGCTGGTAATAAGATTATACCGACATCATAATACTGCATCTATTGACCAAATAAAGAATTTGAAATGGTAATCTCTCCCGTACATTATATAGCATTACCGCTAATGGCGGCATTTTTGATTCCCTTATTCGGGAAAATCAATAAGGAATTGGTAAGGATTATCCCCGGATTGGTATTATTATACCTTTCTTATGCGTCCATTGTAATGATGAATCAGGTATTATCAGGTTCCACTATTGTTGAAATAATTGGTGGATGGACTCCTCCATGGGGTATTAATCTCGTATTTAGTCCATTCTCTGGCTTTCTTGTAAGTATGATGACCATATTAGGTTTTCTGATTTGGGTTTATACTTACAACTTTAAACCAGAAGTTGACTTCAGTCAAACCACCAAGTTTTATACATTATTCATGATGGTTATTACAGGTGCGGTAGGGATTGTGTTAACAGGTGATATTTTTAACCTGTTTGTTTTTCTTGAAATAACAGCAATTTCTTCATACGCGCTTACAGCTTTTTATCGTGAAAGAGATGGCGCCGAAGCATCATTTAAATATATCTTGATAGGTAGTTTTGCCTCATTTTTTATTTTGTTGGCAATTGTAATTCTATATTCACAGGTGGGTACACTTAATATGGCCGATATTGCACAAAAAATGCCGGGGGTAAATCCATATATAAAAGGAGTTGTTCTTATTTTATTTTTTGTAGGCTTTGGTATTGAAGCTGAATTATTTCCACTCAATGGTTGGGCACCTGATGTTTATACTCAAGCACCCGGACCTATAGCCGCTATTTTTTCAGGCATGGTTGTTAAAGCAGGTGTATATGCACTGATAAGAGTAATCTTTACCATGTTTGATGTTCCTGAAGTGCTTAATCTGCTGCTTATTATGGGGCTTATAACAATGGTAATTGCTGAGGTAATTGCAGTAAGACAGGAAAGAATAAAAAGAATGCTGGCATACTCAAGTATTGGTCAAATGGGACTTGTTGTGGTGGCGTTTTCAATCGGAACAAAAGAAGCGGTATTTGCTGCTATATTCCTAATGTTTAATCACGCAGTAATCAAAGGTCTGCTTTTTTTAAGTGCAACTTATTTAGTTTATAACTCCAAGGAAAAAAAGATAAGCGAAATGAATGGACTTGGTAAACTTATGCCATATACATCATTTATGTTTGCGCTGGGAGCAATTGCCATTGTTGGTCTTCCTCCGTTTGCCGGATTTTGGAGTAAGCTGTACATTCTTATTGCTGCCGCAGATGTAAATTACATTGCCGTTATTGCCATTATTCTAATAATAAGTGTGATTGAGATAGTGTATTACTTCAGGGTTGTACATAAGATTTATTTTGGCAAGGTTACGCCCAACATTGATATAAAAATCCCAACCTTAAATGCAAAGTTCACATTGTTGGTTTTGGGATTAACAATTGTAGTTATTGGTGTTTATCCTGATTTGATTACCGGAATTATTGAAAGAGCTGCTGACGATTTGCTCGATAAACAAAATTATATTCAAACTGTGTTATCATTAAGATAGCCTTAAAAAGAACAAAAAATGAATAGTTTACTAATCATACTTTTAGCAATTTTTGGTGGTGCATTTATCAGTTTCTTGCTCAATAAAATTATGCCTGCTTTACGCGATATATTTAATATTGCCATATTGCTTTTTGTTACTTATACATTCTTTGGTGATATTTCGGGTAGCGAAATTGTGAATATTAATATTGCCGGACTTCATCTCCAGTGGGGATTTACCGCAGCAGGAAAGCTTTTTTCAATGATTGTGGTGGTATTGGGTCTATTGTCAATTATTTATTCTACATCCTACATGAAGGGAAAAGAGAGACTCGGCTATTTTTACTTTAACTTTCTTTTAAGTATTGGTTCAATGCTTGGTATATTAATGAGCCGTGATTTAATTTCTCTGTTCATTTTTTGGGAAATTATGACATGGTCGTCTTATTTCCTAGTAATTTATTCAGGCAAGAATGTTGATAAACGAGGTCTTAAATACTTTATATTTAGTGCTATTGGTGCTTATGCTATGTTAATGGCAATAGTTATGGCACATAGCTATACCGATAGTTTTATGATGGAGGATGTTTTCCTTCGATTCCCCGGACTGGATTTTTATAATCAATTAACCATAATTATATTACTGCTTGTCGGTTTTGGTGTAAAAACAGCTATTATGCCATTGCATGTGTGGGCTCGCGATTCCTATAGCGAATCACCAATGTCGTTTACAGTTATTTTTTCCGGAGCACTTTCAAAAATGGGAGTTTTTGGTTTTGCTTTGGTTATTTTTAATTTGATTAGTCCTGATACTAGAATAGTACTAGATGTAATTGGTTGGATGGGAGCTATTACCGCAGTTCTAGCTACCTTTTATGCAGTATTCCAGAATGATGCAAAAAAATTACTGGCATATTCATCAGTTGCGCAACTGGGCTATATTGTAGTTGCGTTATCAATAAATACATATCTGAGCGTAATGGCAGGATTATATATGGCTGTAATACATGCTTTCTTCAAAGGGTCACTATTTATGGCTGTTGGAGCTGTTGAGAAACAAGCAGGCACAACTGACATGACAAAAGTAAGTGGGTTAATTCGCAAGATGCCTTGGACTTTTATTGCAGTTCTTATTTCAATAATAACCCTTGCCGGAATACCTCCATTGGGTGGTTTTATCGGCAAATGGATGCTTTATGAATCCATAATTACTTCGGGGCACTACTTTTTAGTTATTTTGATCTTTCTTTCGAGTACAGCAGCATTCCTATATTCTTATAGAATATTGTTTGGATTATTCTTAGGGCAAGAAGAAAAGGAAACAGCACATGTAAAAGAAGCTCCAATCACTATGTTAATACCAATGTTGATATTAGCTTTTCTTGCAGTTTTGGCAGGAGCTTTCCCAAGATATATATTACATCCGGTTCAGGACGCAATGGTTACCTTTGGGTTTGCTGATTATGCTCAAAACGCAAACTGGTGGGATTTTACGATTCTAACAAATTCATGGGGCGATCAAATTGTAATTGAGAATATTTGGATATCAATAATTGGCGTATTCTTAGTTGGTCTTGCATTTATTACTATTAAGGGATATAAAGGGCAGCGATATGTAACAACAAAGGACATTAGCTCATCTGGTGAAATAATTCAACCTGAAGATAATATGACTTTCCAGAGAAGTTTTTACAAACCAATGGAAAGAGCAATATGGCCACTATTAAAAAGACAAATTGACGATTATTACAACAATTTTGCCAATGGTTTAGAGGCTTTATTTGAATTTGCAAGAAGGATATACATGGGCAATGGTCAAATGTATGCATTGTATGTGGTAATCTTTTTGGTGATTTTATTATTGGGAGGAAGTCAGTTTTTTGGATTTTAATTTTATTTAAGACATGAATAATATACTTTTAGAAGTACTCGGAGCCATTGCAACAATATTACTGGCTTTTACGGTTGGGATGTTGTATGGCGGAACTGTAAGGAGAGTTATTGCTCGTTTACAAAATAGAGTTGGACCACCCATTTATCAGAACTTTGTTGATTTGATAAAATTACAATCTAAGTCAACAAATATTCATCATGGAGCTATGCAACACATGGGTCCGGTATTTGCTATAACTGCATCAGTAACATCGCTTATGTTTATTCCAATTCTAAATGGTGATGGTTGGTTTTGGTTTGAAAACTTAAAATTTAGTGGCGATCTTATTTTTCTTATTTATATGATGGTATTTGGCTCTCTTGGGATGGCTCTTGGAGCTGGACAAACAGGAAATCCAAATTCAGCAATTGGTGTTTCCAGAGGTCTTAGCCAAATGGTGGGTTATGAGATTCCTTTTGTAATGGCATTGGTTGCTCTTATGGCACAATTTCAA
>Ga0256826_1001238_pt1 | contig 15874 bp, 13 predicted proteins | sample CV79metaG_FD_185975 | JGI IMG/M metagenome (GOLD analysis project Ga0256826, IMG submission 185975) | Hydrothermal vent microbial communities from East Pacific Rise, Pacific Ocean - CV79 | ecosystem: Environmental > Aquatic > Marine > Hydrothermal vents | place: Pacific Ocean: East Pacific Rise...
AGTACCGACTATCTTTTTGAGAACTGTGGAGATCTTCTTGCTTTTTTCTTACCTGGTTTTTTACGCTCAACAACTCTAGAGTCACGAGTCATAAGTCCCATAGGTTTAAGAATAACTCTGAAAGATTCTTCATAAGCTACAAGTGCTTTTGTAATACCATGCTTAAGAGCATCAGCTTGTGCTGAATAACCACCACCAAGTGTAGATGCTTTAATGTTAACTGACTCAAGTTGTTTAGTAGCTTCTAATGGAAGTCTAACTTTCATTTTAAGTGTCTCATGTCCACCTAACCACTCATCTAATGTTTTACCATTAATAGTCATCTCACCTTTACCTGGAGTTAACCAAACTTTAGCAATCGCTGCTTTTCTTTTTCCTGTTGCGTATATAGTTGCCATAGATTACGCTCCTTTGTTTATTTGTGCTGTGTGAGGATGCTCAGAACCTACATACACTTTTAATTTTTTAAGCATTGCTTTACCCAAAGTAGTTTTTGGAAGCATACCTCTAACAGCCAATCTGTAAAGTTTTTCAGTGTGGTTGTCTAACATATTATCAAGTTTTTTACTTTTAGTAGAACCAAAATAACCAGAGTGAGTAAAATACTCTTTTGCTTGAAGTTTGTTACCTGTAAATTTAGCTTTTTCAGCATTAATAATAACCACGTAATCACCACAATCTACATTTGGAGTAAATGATGGTTTATGTTTACCTCTTAAAAAAGTAGCAACTTCTGTTAAAATACGACCAAATGTTTTACCATCAGCGTCGATTAAAATCCAGTCTCTCTCTACTTCGTGAGGTTTCATTACAGATGTTAATTTCATGTAATATCCTTAGAATAAAATAAGCCTTTTGGCTTTTGTGGGCGAAGTATACAGTGTTAACCTTAAATTTTATTTAAATTAAGCAATATTTAAGTTTAAAAATGAAATTTGTTGTTTTTTGTAGGGACAATGCCGACCAATACCAATGATTTAAACCCAAAATATGGCGAGGCTAAAGCCGTCGATTCCATATATGCCAATCGCTATGTTCGGAATCGGCGTGTTTACACCCGAACAATAATTTTATCCCTACACCTCCACAAACTCCACCCCATCTTCTAACAAGTATACTATAAACCCTCGGGTATATTTTTTCTTTATGCTTTCTATCGCTTTTTTATAGTTTCGAACTTGTTTTCGATGCTCTTGGTGGTATTTTTTAGAACTCTTATACTCTACCACCACATAATGGTCATCATGCTCTAATAGTAAATCTATCTGTTTTAGCTCATCATTAAAACTAAGAGCTTGTTCATTACTTTGGGTTGCACCCTCTATCAGTTTTTTAAATCTATTATTAGTAACCAATTCCAAAACACGTATTTTAATCTCTTCAAATTTTTCACTACTCAGCTGTTGACCATAACGGTTTCTAGTGGCTGTCATCGCATCGGCTAGCCCCATAATGGAGAAAGAAGATATCATCTCTAAAACATAATGCAAGACTGTACCAAACAACATCGCATCATAATCATTCTCCTCTTCCTCATCTGGTTTTATGATATCTTGAACTCCGTAGTGGGTGATGGTTAGGGGTTGATGTTCAGGTATGTCGTTCGATAAAATCGAACCTACAGGATTCAGCTTTCCTATGGAGAGGGGGGTCATACCTAGGGGGTCAAAGATAGAACCTTTCTCTTTTCTTATCACCACCATGCTCTCAACTGCTCTGGTGAGTGCCACATATAGTATGTTCATTTTATCTTTGGCATTGAGGCTCTTTTGTTTGAGTAGAAGCTCTTTGTAAACCTCATCAAAATTTTCTCGCCCACCCATTTTGTAAAAAATCTCTTCAACAAAAAGTGACTCATTGTATTGGTAAAGTAGAGTGGAACGGTCAGGAGCTGTCCCTTTGAGTCGATCAAGTACAATAACATGTTCAAACTCTAAACCTTTTGAACCATGAATGGTCATTATTTTTACTCCAGATTTTGCTGAAGAGCTTACCTCTATGGAAGAGAGTTCAAACTCTTCTAAAAATGTTGCTATGTCAGAAAAGGTGGCTGAAAATTCTAAAAGCTTTAGAAGATTTAAATCGTTTTCAAAATAACCAAAATAACTTATAAGCCTATGGACAATAACCACAGGCTCTAAAAATGGATGAAACCAAGAGAAATCAACCTCGTCTAATTTTTTATCCACCTGTTCTAATAAAGCTTTAACGTCTAACTTTACTCCGTAAAAGAGGTACTGAATGGTCGCCACAACAATAGCCACTTTTGCTGTATGTTTTAAAGAACTTGATGTTTTTAACGAAGTGGCATAACCTTTGGCATAACATGCCTCTTGAATGGTCGATCCATCTTTATTGGTTGAGACCAAAAAAGCAATATCGGTTAAAGCTATACCCTTTTCTAAATAATTTTCTAACTGAACCACAGCTTCATCAACCAATGATTCAGCTTCCACCACGGTCACCTGACCCTCACTCGCTCCTGAATGATACTTGGCAAGAGGGAAACCTTCCATATTGGGTTTAAACCATTGGTTCACTTGTGTCACAACCGACTGAGAGCTTCTATAATTCGTGTCCATCTCATCTATGATAATCCCATAATGGTTTGCGACAGAGTTAAATAGCTCCTCCACCCCTCCTCTAAAACGGTAAAGGGACTGCTTGGTATCACCCACATAAAAGAAACTTCTAAAGTCTGCTGACCCCTCCCCTGCAAACACTTCATCTATCAGTGGTTTTAAAAGTAGAAACTGCAAAGTAGAGGTATCTTGAAACTCATCCAATAATATATGTTTAAAACGGCTGTCTATTTTAAAGTAAAGAAACTCTTTATTAATACTTTCATGTAAAAGCCTATAAGTGAAGTAAGTCAAATCATCAAAACTTAAAACACCCAACTGTTTGGCTGTAGAGATGGTTGCATTTTTATAATAGTCGAAAACTTGAAACAAATTATAAAGAACCACTTGCTCTTTCACCCTTGCCCATTTTCCTAACATCTGTTTGAGTATTAAAAATTCTTCCTCTATCGCAGGGTTTTTTTCAACATACTTTTTATAATTACGATGATTATAAAGAGACTCTTTTTCAAAAACTGATTTTTTAAATAGAGCTTTTATCTCTATGGGGGCAAAGTTTTTAACAGCTGTTGCTGAAGCACCTGACTCAACCACTAATTTATGTAACTTTTCACGTTGTAATTCTATTTCAACTTCAAGCTTGGTTAGGTTTAAAAGCTCATACTCTCTGTTAGGAAGAAGAGGGTCTATTTTATAAAAGTTTTGCATCAGTTCAAACATTTTTAAAAAACGTTTGTCCTCTATGTTCATGGCTAACTTAACCAACTGATGAAGCAAAGAGTTTGCCTGAACCTCTTCTAAAAAGTTAAGCTCTTTTGTTTTGTCATCTATCTCCTTGGTAACAAAATCAGGTTCTATATTAATGTAGAGAGAAGCTGAACGTAAAATAGAGGTAAAAAAACTGTCGAGTGTAACAATAAAATTTGAAGAGGATAAAAAAACTTCTAAAACTTTAGGTTGCTTTTCCAACAACTCCTCTTTAGTAAAACCTGTTTGTTCACTTATGGCTTGAAGTTCACTCTTTTTCTCTTTAAGATGTATCAATAAAGCAATAACTCTCTGCTTCATTTCAGCTGCTGCTTTGTTTGTAAAGGTTGCTGCTAAAATAGTATTGGGGTCTTCCCCTAAAAAGAGTAAGGAGATATAACGAACAGAAAGAGCAAATGTTTTTCCACTCCCTGCACTTGCAGAATAAGCCAAATAAGGTTGAAAGGTTTGAGGATAATTCATTGGCTTCCATTTTTTTAAATTTTCTAGTCAATTATATATTAGAGTTCTTACAAAAGAGATAAAATTACTTTTTACTGCAAAGTCTAATATTTCAAAACATATTTTATTTTAAAAAAACTTAAAAAAACCAATAGGATTTGATTTTAAACTACATTCACAATTTAAACACAATTTAAACAGCTATTAATTTAACATTAATCTCTTTACTATAGAATAGCGATATTAACTAAACTAGGTCATTTTAATGCAATACTTTATAATATTTTTTTTACTAACGCTTCATGCCCTTGGATTTGAGTATCATCTTAAACCTTATAAAATAAACTCTGAGGTGGAGTGCTTCTATGGCTTACACGGAAAAGCTAAAACTGAAAATGGTGCTCGTGTTATCAATACCTGTTTTATAGAAACATCTGAAGGGTATGTTGTTATAGACAGTGGCCCCACTTACAGCTATGCACAACAAGCTTACCAAGTGATGCAAGAGAAAAAAGTTTTACCTGTAAAATATGTTATTAATACTTCAGCTGAAGAATTAAATATATTGGGAAATGAATTTTATAAAGAACAAGGGGCGATACTTATTGGTCCAAAGTCTTATGAAAAACGTATAGAAAAGCAAGAAGAACTTACTTTATTAGAAAAAATTTCAAATAAAATATTTTTCAATACCCGTTTAATCCCTTTAGATATTTATCTCAATAATGATAAAAACATCACCCTTGGTAATATAAAAATAGAGATTAAAAAATTTGAAAAAAATGACAGTAAAAACTTGGTGGTTTATTTGGAAAATCAACAAACCATTTTTGTAGGTAACTTTGTTACCAGTGACCGTTTACCAAAAATGAAAGATCACTACTCACTACAAGAGTGGATGGGCACACTAAAAAAAATAGAAAATATGCCATGGGAATACCTTATCTCTTCACATGGGGTAAAAGGGAGCAAGAATGCTTTACAAAGCACCCAAACTTATTTAAGAGAACTAAAAGAAAATATTATAGCCTCGATTCAAGAAAGTCAGCCAAAAATAAAAACACTGCAAGATGTAAAACTAAGCTCCTACAGTCATTTGGCTTTTTATAATGATTTTCACATAGAAAATATAAAACAAGCGTATAATGAATGTAAAAAACTTGTTCCTGTTGATAATTTATCAAAAGAAGAGAGAATGATAATGGCAAGTATGTCTCAGATTCAAACTCAAACTATTATGCCTGAAGGGTCAGTACCATCTATAGAAGTCCCTAAAAAAATTACTTCTCCTAAAGTAATAGCTATTAAAAAAATACCTCTAAAAAAAGTTAAAGTTATTCATAAAAAAACATTAAAAAAACCTCATGAGATTATAGCTCAAACCATGTTGGAAGCGAGTAACCTCCCCCCTATTCATACTGCCTTTATACCCAATATCACCTATAAAAATTTTGAACAAGCCAAACAAGATGCATTAAGAGAACATAAATATATTTTAATAAAAATTGAGGCAAATCACTGTAAACCTTGTGAAAAACTTAACACAACACTTACCACAAATGACAATCTCAAAAAAATAATTAATGAACACACCATCGCTGTTAAAATTAACACCTCTTTTGATAATGTTCCTTTAGGTTTAACAAATAGAGGAACACCCACTGTCTTTCTCATAGAACCAGAAAATGACCAAGTTAAAATGAAACTAGAGCCTGAAGAGATTGAAGAGCTTGAAGCTTCTCTTAATACTATAATAAATGATATAAATCAAGAACAAATAGTTCTAATAGATGATATTCCAAAAGAGAAACTTGTCGATATAAATCAACTAAACTCACTTAACCAATCATTAACTCAGTTGATAGAAAACTAAAATATTATAAAAACTTTCCACGTTCACAAAGAAGTGTATAGTCACAATATTGACAACGACTAACATCTTCACAACGTTCTGCTACCAGTATATTCATCCTTATTAAATCATCTAAGATTTCATATAAAAGGATGGTTTTTTCCTCTAGTTCTGTAATCTCTGTAGTTTTTCCTGCAAATATTTCAATAAAAGACAACCTCATATTTTTATAGGTATTTTTTAGAAGTTCCGAGTAAATACTCATTTGAAAATCGGTTAATTTTTCTAAGTTTTTAGTTCGATTTGCCTCAGAAATAGAGCCACTTTTATAATCTAAAATATTTGTTCCTACAGCATCTTGATCAATTCTATCAACACGACCTTTAAATTGAAGCCCTTTAATCTCTCCTACGATATCTCTTTCCCGTTCAACCACACGCCAACCTGCTTTAAAATACTCAACCTGTTCTTCTATAAATTTTTCTAACTTGGCTTTCCATAAGAGTTTTAAATAGGCTATTTTCGAACTCTTTGTTTCTAAAAGTTCATCCATTTTTTTATCTATGGTTGCCTTTAATTCCTCTTTACTTTCATAAAAACTTTTCTCTCGAAAAACATCTTCTAAAAGCTTGTGTAAAAACTGACCCTCATTGAGTTCTTCATCTTCTTTGGCTTTAAGTTCCTCTATGTAATGGTAATAATATTTTCGCCGACAACTTAAAAATATTTTTAATCTACTTGGAGACCATACAATAGTTTTGGCATCAAAATTTTCTATAATAGGGTCTACATTTTCTATCACTTGATTGGTCTCATTATAGAGCAGTTCAAGATTTGACGATACAGCTTCTCCTAGCCCTAAACCTAACTCATATAGATAGGATGTTGGTGCTTTGTTGTTACTTTTACTATAGATAATGGTTGAGCTTTCAGCCTGTTCTAAAATACGTTTATAGAGCTGTTTTTGTAAAGCTTCACGGTCATTTTTAGTAGGAAGCTTTGCAAATTTTCTCAGAGAAGAGTTTAAAAAACTATCTTTAGCAGGGATACTGGGAACAACTCCATCATTAAAATCTAAAATAACCACCCCTTTAAAAGAGACCCCTCTGGTTTCCAATGCTCCCATTATGGTTACTTTTCCCCCTCTAACATCATCTAAAGAGAGTTGATTTAAACGTTTTAACCATAAAAACAACCATGATTTTATACCCATTTTTTCTTTTGTAAAAACCATTTTAAAATGACCAATAGCTTCTTCTACAATGACCCGTTTGGTATCTAAATCAAAAGGTTTAAGAGAAGTAAAAAACACATCTACCCCTACTTGTTCATTTAAATTTATAGCTCCTAGTTTCTCCTGCTCTATGGCATACTTCTTAAGTAAAAAAATAGACTCATTGGAAAAACTCTGCCAATAATGATAAATCGCCTCTAAACGTTTATATGATTTTGTTTTATTATAATCAAAACCCATCGCAAAGTTAAAATTATTGAGTTTATCATAAAGTTTCACACTCTCTTTAAAACTCTCATCGGGTAAAATCACCACTATCTCTTCTGGTTCTATCCCCTTGTTGACCATTTTTTGAACAGCCTCTAAAAGTAAAGGAATCTGTTCCAATCGCTCCTCTACAGAGAAAACTTCAGCCACTATCTTTTTACCATTGGTGATAGAGGATACTATCTCTTTTGTATGTAAATCAAAAGAGACAAAAGCGTTCTCTTCTAACTCGATTCCCATTTCAAGAAAACGTTCTTGTACTTTTTTATTAAACTTACTTGTTTGCATATGAACAATAAAGGTTTTTTTTTCAGCTATTTGAGCCATAAGATTCAGTTCAAAATAACTCATATACCCTTCCAAGTAAAGTTCAAACCTATCATAATTATCAATAAACCCTTTATTAATTCTATAACCACTAGGAACAAAGACTCTATCGGTTAAACCTCTGCTTGACAACAATATTTTATAGTTATTAAGAAGTTGTTCAAGTATTTCAATGTGTTCAGCAAACTCTACATAAGCATCACCTTCCACTAAATTATCAAAACTTACACTTTCATGACTCAACTCTTCAAAAAACTTAAAAATGGCATCGCTTTTTGTAAAAAATCGTACCAAATCACGATTTATTTTTAAACCATCAAAAGCATCAAAACTGGCTGATTCTTTTAGTAAAAGTGTCCGTTGCAAAGGGTCAACCATAGCAAGTTCAGGAAGCAGTATGGCACGTCGTTCAAAATCATCAATACGCATTAATGTGGGTAAAAGAGAACGCTGAGTCCGTTGCTCTTCCCGTCGATTACGGATGGCTCTTGATGTTGGATAAATATGTAAAGTTTTCATGGAAGAAGTATAGCAGATTTAAAAATAACTTTTTACTTTATAAAAAATATTAAAGTTAAAGTTATAGTGCTTTTTATAACTTTTTCATATAAAATAAAAGCTAAATTTATATTTAAGGTAACGCTATATGTTCCAAAACCTCATACAACTTTTAGATACACTCTCTAAGAAATTTTTAGATACGTTAAAAAGGTTTCCCCTTGTAAGTTTTTTTGCTTTCTTTTTAACCCTTATATTGGTTATTTTTTCCGATGCCAACTATCCTCTGCTTAAAACCTATCCAAACTTTAACATTGCCAATAAAGTTGCTTTCACAACTACCCTAGCCATCCCTCTATTTTTGGTTCTACGACTTATTTCAAACAATAGATTATTGACACTATTGGGTATGATTTTAATCGTCGTATATTATATTTTTTTACCTGATTCTTTTGAAAAAGATTATGAACTTATGCAACGACATGTGCTTTTTATCTTAGCATTGGTACTTTTTATTTTTCCAGCACCTTTCCTTTTTCATTCCATAAAAAATATAAAATTTTGGGAGTGGACACAACAAATTGTATTCGCTTTTATCTCTGCACTTTTATTTGGACTTATCCTTTACCTTGGTCTGCAAGGTGCTATTTATGCTTTTAAGAAGCTTTTTTACCTCAAAGTTAATTATGACCTTTCTCAACAACTTTTATTGGTAGTTTTTGGTATTTTTTCTGTTAATTATTTTTTAGCTCAAATACCTAAATATCCTCTACTCCTTCCTCTTCGTCCCTATACAAAAATAGAAAATATTTTTACAAAATATATCTTAACGCCTTTGAGTATTGCTTACTTTCTAATACTCTATCTCTATACCTTTAAACAGATTTATCTTTTGGAACTCCCTTCAGGTCTTTTAGCTTGGCTCATACTGATATTTTCCCTTGTTGCCATGATAACTTTTCTTTTCTGGACACCTTTATGGGATGAAAAAACAGATAAATATAAAAAATGGGTTTGGGTTGCAATCCTTTTTCAAACCATTGTTTTAGGATTGAGTATCTATTTACGTATTGAACAATATGGTATCACACAAAACCGTTACTTTATCGCTGTTATGGGTCTCTGGTTATTTTGTATTTCTCTCTACTTTATATTTTATAAAAATGCTCTTTACAAATGGTTATTTATTTCACTTTCCATACTCATAATTTTTACTCAGGTGAGTTATTTTTCAGCTTATACCGTTGCCCAAGAGAGCCAAACAAAACAGTTGCGTCAACTTTTAACAGAAAACCCTAACTTATCAGAAGAATCAGAGATAAAAATTAGATACCGAGTATCCAGTTCTATTGATTACCTTTATAGCAAACATGGCATAGACTCATTGATGCCTATACTTCCTGAAGTTGTTACAGCATTTAAGCTACAAGAAGAGAGCCGTAAAGATGACTGTACCACAGCAAAATTTTTCTATTTCTCTCAATATGCTACCAATCATTTAGGGTTTAAATATATTGACAAATGGCAATGGGAACATGAGATAAAAAATAAAAACTCTAATAGACCAAGACCCATTCGTATCTATAGTAACAATAAAGATATAAGCTTATCGATTCAAGGCTATGAATGGGTTCAAGACTTTAGTTACGACAATTATGGATTGAACAACTTTTGTCCCTCCAAAACAGAAGCTTCTGTTCCTAGTCTCTATACCATTGTCACCAAGGAAAAAGAGATCATCCTTCAAAAAGAGTTAAAAGAGGTGGCTATCATTAAAATGGAATCTTTTTTTAATACATTAAAAGAAAATATTAAAAATAGAGATAAAAATAATATAAATATAGATTATTATCAAGGTTTTCAATTGACACAAAAAGAACTTACCTATATCTATCAAAATAATAACATAGAAATCAAACTTCTTTTAAAGAATATCGACTTTACAGATGGAAACAAATTGTCCCATTATCATGGTATTTTATTAATTCATGAAAAATAATAATAAATTTTCATAATATTTTTATATAAAATAACTTTTTTACAAAAAAAATAGTATGATTAGAGAAACTAAAAAGGGGTTAAGAATGAATATAGTTATATTGGACAGTAAAACACTTGGAGAAGATTTAGACTTAACACCTCTCCGTGAATTTGGAGAACTTTCAAACTTTCAAACAACCAGTGAAGAGGAGATAGAAGGGCGTATTATAGATGCTGATATTATCATCACAAATAAAGTTGTTATTACAAAAGAGTTAATGGAAAAGGCAAAAAAATTAAAACTTATCTGTATCGCTGCAACAGGTACAAATAATGTTGATTTGGAAACAGCTCAAGCCTTAAAAATAGTGGTTAAAAATGTGACAGGATACTCAACCAAATCGGTTGTACAACATACCTTTACAATGACTTTAAATCTTATGGGACGGATAGCCTATTACGATGAAAGGGTTAAAAATGGGACATGGAGCAAAGGGGAACTTTTTACTGACCTCTCTCAACCTTTCAATGAAATAGCAGGGAAAACTTGGGGGGTTATTGGTCTAGGAGCAATAGGTAAAGAGGTTGCACATATTGCAGAAGCATTTGGAGCAACCGTTAACTATTACTCCACCTCTGGTCAAAATAAAATTAATGACTATCATCATGCTAACTTAGATGACTTATTAAAAAATTCTGATATTATCTCTATTCATGCACCTCTTAATGAACAAACTCAAAATTTAATCAATGGCAGTAATTTACCTTATTTAAAAGATAAAGCTATTTTACTTAACCTTGGTCGAGGGGGGATCGTCAATGAAGAAGAGGTAGCCAAAGAGTTAAACAAACGTGAAATTTATGTTGCACTTGATGTGTGTGAAATAGAACCTATTTTAGAGTCAAATCCCCTTCTAAAATTGGAACATCCTGAAAGATTACTCATGAGTCCACACATTGCATGGGCAAGTATAGAGGCGAGACAAAGACTTTTAGTAGGTATCATAGAGAATATAAAAACTTTTCTAACTCAAAAAATTATTTAATTTTAATTTAATTTACTCCAAAAAATTTTAAAATAAATTAAAAAGAACAATAATTAATTAGAAATAGCTTAATTTTAAAATTAAATTAATTATTTTATATAATTTAAATATTAATTTAAAAATTATTTGATAAAATTATCTTAACAGAATAAAAGTGACTCCTTCATTTAGATAAAAAATAATATCTATATTCTGTAGAGATGATTAAGCCATTAGAATTTAATATTTTTATCTCCTTCAAGAAACACAAAGCTTAAACATCTCAACCCTTAATAGATATCACACACTCAAACAACCAACTCAAAGCATACATAAGGTATTTTTCTCTTAATACGCGTTCATTATGGAGAAAAATATGCTAGATATACTCATTATCGGTTCAGGTGGAGCAGGACTCTCTTCTGCTCTCTCATCTAAAGAAGCAGGTGCTTCTGTTTTAGTTGTTGGTAAAAGTTACCCCACAGCTTCCCAAACTTCTATGGCACAAGGGGGGATGAATGCCTCACTTGGAAATGTTACCCCCGATTCTATCCAAGCACATATTGATGACACCATAAAATCAGCCCATGAACTGTGTAACAAAGAGATGGTAAAACAACTCTGTGAAGATGCACCCAAAAGTATCGAATGGTTAGAACAACTTGGTGTCCCTTTTGACCGAACGGCTGAAAATAGAGTAGCCCAAAGACAATTGGGAGGTGCGTCAAGCAAACGTGCCTGTTATGCCCAAGACTACACAGGTCTTAAAATTTTACATACCCTTTATGATACCTGTTTAAAAGAGGGGATTGAGATGAGAGAGGAGTACTTTCTTTTAAATCTTATTACGGATAATGGAATCGGTGGCTTCAGCCCTGAACAAGACGAGGCTAAAGCCGTCGATTCCAAATCACCCAAAAACATCACTGTTCTTGGTGCAACTTTTTTAGATATTGTTACAGGAGAGGTCAAAGAGATTCGAGCAAAAAATACCATTATCGCGACAGGTGGTTATGGAGGTCTGTACAAAAACTTCAGCACCAACTCAGAAGGGGCAACAGGTGATGGAATTGCCGTGGTTCTTCGTGCTGGTGGATATCTAAGTGACATGGAGTTTGTACAGTTTCACCCCACAGCCCTCAAAGGTTCTGCCACACTCATCTCAGAGAGTGCCAGAGGGGAAGGGGGTTACTTGGTCAACACAAAAGGGGAACGCTTTATAGATGAACTCTTACCACGAGATGTGGTTGCCAGAGCCATAGCCTCACAAATCACCCAAGGGGAAGAGGTATTTTTAGACCTACGACACTTAGGGGAAGAGAAACTTTTAACCCTTATGCCCCAAGAGGTACATTTATGTAAACTACATGAAAACATCGACCCTGTACATCAACTCATCCCCATCAAACCTGTAGCTCATTACAGCATGGGGGGAATTGACGTAAACGAAAACTTAGAGGTCACAGGACTTAAAAACTGTTACGCAGTGGGTGAATGTAGCAACGCAAAAGTTCACGGAGCAAACCGACTGGGGGGAAACTCCCTCCTAGAAATCATTTCATTAGGAAGATTAGCAGGTAAAAATGCCGTAGGGTGCGTTTTCCAACGCACCGACAAAACCAATAAAACAACCACCAAGCAATTAGAATCTGACCAAGAATACATAGAAGGATTACTAGAAGAATACCCATGGGAAAAAAACTTCTATACCATCCAAAATAAACTGGGAGAAGACTTTTATAAATACGCAGGGATAGTCCGAGACAACACCGAACTCAACAACCTACTCAATGAACTCAGAGTGATAAAAGCCGACCTAGACAACATGGGAATCGGTGACAAAAACAAAGAGAACAACACAAACCTAGTAGACTTCTTACAATTTCAAAATATTTTAGAAGTAGGTGAAGTGGTTTTAGATGCCTCACTGGTACGAGACGAAAGCCGTGGAGCTCACTACAAGACAGCTTTTCCAAATGAAGAGAACAAACTTTACAAAGCCCATTCTGTTTATTGGATTGAAGATAAAGTATTACAAAACAAATTGGTAAAGGTGGTATCGTAATGCAAATAAAAATCAACCGTCAAAACAACATAGAATCGTTTGAACTACCTTTTCAAAGCTCCACCCTACTCAAAGCCCTTTACCACATTAAAAACAATGAAGATAACAGCCTCACCTTCAGTTCTAGCTGTCGTTCAGGGGTTTGTGGTACTTGTGCTGTCAGGGTCAATGGAAAAGAGGTTTTAGCCTGTTCTTATACCATACAAGAGGGTGATTTGGTAGAGCCATTGGCGTATCATGAAGTTCAACGAGATTTAAAAGTCAACAAACAAAAAGTTAGAGAAACACTCAAACAAGCCACAGCATGGCTACAACAGAGTCAAGAGGCAACCATAACACAAGAACATATTCACTTAACCGAAAAACAAAGCGACTGTATCCTTTGTGATTCATGTTACTCCTCTTGCCCTGTATTAGAGGTCAACCCTAACTTTATAGGACCTTTTGCCCTAACACGAGCCTACCGTTACACAGCTGACCCAAGAGAGAGAGATATTCAAGCCATTATTGACAACATTCAGAGCAATGGAATCTGGGATTGTACCCTCTGTGGAAACTGTACCGAAGTTTGTCCACAGGGGATAGACCCTAAAATGGACATCACAATGTTACGTGGAACAGCTTCACAATTTGGCTATAGAGACCCTAACTTTCAGGCGATGGATTTTGGATTTGGTGGAGGGTTTTAGTGACAGAGATAATTTTTGTCATAGACCCTATGTGTTCTTGGTGTTGGGGTTTTCACCCTATTATAGAAGAGTTAAGAAAAAGATATTCAGACACTTATAACTTTTCACTTGTGGTTGGTGGGCTACGAACTAAAGGGCAAATGCCATGGAATGAAGAGAGCAAACACTATCTGGCTCAAAATTGGAATGCCGTGACCCAAAAGACCCAACAAGCCTTTAACTTTTCACTTCTAAACAAAAAATATTTTGACTACGATACCTACCCTGCGTGTAGAGCCATTGTGACTGTTCGTGAACTTTGGGGAGAGGAGAGTGTTTTTGAGTATTTAGAAAAAATACAAAAGGCTTTTTATGTAAAGGGGGAAGATACTACTTCGTTAAAAACATTGGTAAAATATGTTGATGATAAAGAGAAGTTTTTAGAGTTTTATAAAAGTGATAGATGTGAACTGTTAATGCACCATGATTTTTCAAAAGCTAGGTCTATGGGTGCAAACTCTTTTCCATCTGTGATTAAAATAGATAAAGAAGGACATATGATTTGTCTGAAAGGGTATAGAACCCTAACAGAAATTTTATAAAATTACAATACGCTTAACTCATCACGAACAAAGAAGACACCCAAAATTGATGTTAAAATCAAAACAATGGTCATACTTCCACCACCAAAAGAGTCTAATGCAACTTCTGTATTGGCTGTACTACTGTTAGACTTCTCCTCACTCATATAAGTACTTTCTATCGAAGACTGTACCTCCATATATGAAACTCCAGCAAACAATGTTGTATGAAACATTAAGAAAAAACTCATTATCAATAACACTCTATTTTTATTTTTTGTAAAAAAATACATTCCTCATCCTTTATATTTCTTGTAGTAATAATATTATATTAAATATTGAATGTTTTTTTTATTAATTATCCACTTTTTTCTTAAATAACGCCCCATTTGTGATAGCAAAATACACATTTTCTCTACATTTAAATAATAGGTTTTATAAAAAAACATAAAGAAACCAAGCGTTAGTTCTGAATGTTAAAAAATATTATTCACTTAAAAAATTGTCATCAAAAGTACCCTCTTCTAATGTTGAAGCCAACCCTTTTGATTTGGCTATCCCCAAATACTCTTTTGCATTATTTAAACGATAATAGTAACGAAGTGTATTTAATTTTTTATTCTTAACCCAACTAGAAACTAAAAAATGGTCCTCTCTATGTTCATCTAAAATAGAAAATGCTCCACCCTCTGTAAAACTCTCAGCAAACATATACAGCCGATTATCTTTTATAAGATAATTTGCTTTGGTCATTTGCATCTCTCCCATAACAGGTTGATACGTCACTTGATGGTTTCCAAAACTTACTTTTATTAATAAATTGGGACTCTCATCGGTTGATTTGTAGGCAAGATAATAGTGTTGACCACTTAGCATCTTTTTCGTAAAATGTGTAGAACGCGTGGAAGGAAGTGTCTGTGAATTGTGAAAAAGAGTATCTGATGACAATAACTTAGGAATAGATGTTTCTACTGCTGAGACTACAGGCTGAGAAGAGGGGGAACTAATAGGGATATTGAGTGTATTGTCCTCTTCAGAAATAGCAACATTTTGATAGTGTTGAGTGACAATAGGGGTGCTATATGATGAATAGGAGTGAAGCTCTTCAGGGGGAGAATATCTAGGTTGAGCAACAACTTCAGCTTGTGTATAGTTATGTACAATAGGATGGTTTAACATAGAGGAGGAGTGATTAATATAAGCATCTGGGAAATAGTGCTTATACTCTGGAACTTTTGAATACAATACATTTTTTTGTGTTGTATAATAAGCAAAAGGGATATACCAATTGTTAGAACGTACAACGATAATATGTGAACGTAAACGATAAGGTAAAGCGTTAATACTCTTCTCTAAACCTTTCAAGTATTTAAAACTTCCTAACTGTATATAATAGTGTTCACTACTTGCTTGTAATATATTGATTAATATTAACATACTTATAATCAATCGAATCATTATAATCCTTTTTTACCATTATTATAACAAATAAAATGTCTACTAATCGTGGATTATCGGGTGTTATAAGATTTTTTATTTTTAAGTAAAGTAGATAAGAACAGTTGATATGAACAACTGTTCTTAAT
>Ga0256826_1001239_pt1 | contig 15873 bp, 19 predicted proteins | sample CV79metaG_FD_185975 | JGI IMG/M metagenome (GOLD analysis project Ga0256826, IMG submission 185975) | Hydrothermal vent microbial communities from East Pacific Rise, Pacific Ocean - CV79 | ecosystem: Environmental > Aquatic > Marine > Hydrothermal vents | place: Pacific Ocean: East Pacific Rise...
ACAAGCCTCACACTCTACATGCTTAGCTTGACATATAGTTGCTCCAACATCCATCATGGCTTGATTGTATTCATAAGGGTGCTGAGCATCAAAAAGTTGGTAGGCCATCTCCCAAAGCTTTTTGTCGTTAGCCTTTTTAACACCAAAAACACGGTACAAAATGCGTTTAACATTAGCGTCTAAGATAGGTACGGGTGTCTTGAAAGCAAACGCAGCAACAGCATGTGCAGTGCTCTGACCAATTCCAGGAAGTGCGACTAATTCAGTCACACTCTGCGGGAGTCTATCTTGACATAGCTGTGCTGTTTTATGAAGGTTCCTCGCCCGAGTGTAATAGCCTAACCCTTCCCACTGTTTTAGTACGTCATCTTCATTAGCATTTGCTAGGTCTTGAAGTGTCGGAAAGGCTTCTAAAAAAGGGAAGTAAAAGCGTTCAAGTACCGTTTTGACTTGGGTCTGCTGAAGCATTATCTCACTCACCCAAATTGGATAAGCATCATTTACTTTACGCCATGGAAGTTCATGACGACCATTTTTTTGATACCAATCTTGTAATTTCTTATGGGCTTTTTTATACATGTGAAAGTGTATCTAAATGGGTTAAAAGTTGATAAATAAGATAATGATATCTCTATTTTTTAGTGCTGATTAAACATCTAGCATATTATTAAGAGCAGCTACTTTAGCTAATATGTATTTCCTTCTTTCATCAATTATTTTGGCATTTGTTTTTTTAGAAAGATCATTCTTTTTTTTCTTGTTAAGAAAATAAGCAATTCTTTCAGCATTTGCGCCTGATGGATGTGGTATCCCATCAAGGACTTGGGATGATTTAAGATAACCGGAGTCTATTAAATAGTTTAAGGCCTCTTCCACTTTAGTACCCAAAGGTATGTATATGGCATCGTTATTTATACGTGTCACTTCAGTTTTAAGTATAGTATCAAGTTGTTTTTTTAAAAGAGGATTTTTAATCATGGAAGGTGTTCCATTATAATTTTTCCCTTTATTAAATACAGGATATTTTAAAGCTGATGTATAGTGAACAATGTCTTTTCTTGAACCAAATAATTCAACGGAACTTTCAATACCTATCTTTTCTGGAATACCTATGAAATCTAGCATTTCTATAAGGTTATGACGCATAGGACCTCCAAAACTAGCTACCCCTTTTACAGCTTTAAGAACAGTTTCATACTTACAGTCATTATTAAGATATTTATTGGCTTCATTAAGAGCTAGGATCGCCTGAGAATAGCCTGGGGTTATTCCACATATGACAATTTTAGCATTATAGTTTATATAGTCAAATGGAGCATAATATATAGATATATCATTTTGCTCTGTGATTAGTAGTTCTTTTGGTAGTGAATTGTCCTTCTTTGTAAATACGTTGCTCCTTATAAACTTTACATAGTTTTTAAATGTTGATAGTTCTTTCTTTTCCATATTATCCCTTGTATGCTTTAATTATTGATAACTTTATATACATGGTTAGTGCATATATTATAGTATGTAAAAGGATTGTTTTGGTTGTAACAAATATTTTATACCTATTTAAGCTTATGAGCTCTCTTCAATTGATTGGTGCGGTTGTGACGTATTGTCCGTTGCTTTATTGTCTGCATAAATGTAAAGTAATTATATGAATAATGTAAACGAAGAACTACTAGAGCAACTTGCTTTAAAAATTAAAACCAGACGAAATGAATTAAAGATTTCTCAAGAAAAATTAGCTGAAAAATGTAATTTTGACAGAACATATATTAGTTTATTAGAGCGAGCAAAAAGGAACTTGTCATTTTCTAATTTAAAGAAGCTGTCTGATGGATTAGATATGAATTTATCTGAATTGTTGAAAGGTCTATAAAAATGGATTTAAATAAAAAAGTTATTATTGATAAATTTAATCAAAATGTAAGAGGAAAAATACCAAACACAACGGCTGATAATAGGAAGCATGATGGAAAAGAAGGTCATTGGCTGGAAACTCAAATGGGAATAGCCCATAATGGAGATAATGAACCGGATTTACTTGGTTATGAAATGAAAAATCAAACATCGTCAGGAAAAATAACATTTGGTGATTGGTCAGCAGATGAATACATATTTTTACATGGTAGAGGAAAAAATAAAGTCAATTCAATTAATATAAACTATCAGATTACAAGAAATGAATTTCTACGAATATTTGGAAAGCCTAATCCATTGAAAAAAGAAAGACTATCTTGGTCAGGTATACCTTGTCCAACTTATTATGGGGATACGACAACTTATGGCCAGAATTTAAATATGGATAGTGAACAAAATGTGATAATTACTTATAGCTTTTCTGAAGATCAACGAGTTGATAAAGCAACTATAGTTCCTATTAAAATGCAGATAGATAATCTGATTATTGCAAAGTGGCATCATAGTACGTTAAAAATAAAATTAGAAAGAAAATTTAATCAAAATGGATGGTTCACATGTACAAAAAATGTAAATGGTGAATATGAAAATATTAGTTTTGGAAATCCTATGAATTATGATACCTGGATTCAACTATTTAAAAATAGAATCATTTTTTTTGACAGTGGAATGTATGAAGGCAACAAGAGACCATACTCACAATGGAGAGCCAGTACAGATTTTTGGCATAGTCTTATTATAGATACTTATTAAATTACATATATTCTTTTTAATTAGATTGTTTTCTCTATAACATTTTTTATACTATTTGCTAACGCTTCTATTACTGGAACAGCTACACTATTTCCGAATTGTTTATAAGCTTGCGTATCACTTACAACAATTTTAAAATCATCGGGAAATCCTTGTAATCGTCCAGCTTCTCTTGGTGTCAATTTTCTTGGATTTCTATTTTTTTGTTCTATTAAAACTTCTGATCCATCTTTATAATATCTTGCGCTCAGGGTACTTGTATATTCTGATTCTTCATTAAACATAGAATATCCAAAACCATTTCCTTTTGCTTTATGCTCAAGTTTTCGTCTTTGATGTCCAGCCCATAATTTATCTGAGATGGTATATTTTTGATCAACTTTTAAATCTAAAATATTTCCTAATTTTGGCTTATTATCTTTTTTCATAGGAAATTTAAAATCGATAGAATGGTCTAAAAAACCTATTATGTATATTCTTTCTCTGTTTTGCGGAACTCCAAAATGTTTTGCATTTAAAACTTCTGCAAAAACTTTATATCCTAATTCTTCTAAAGTATCTTTAACAACTTTAAATGTATTTCCCTTGTCATGATTCTTAAATCCCTTAACATTCTCTAAAAATATAACTTTTGGTTTATGGTGTTTAGCAATTCTAGCAACATCAAAAAAGAGGGTTCCTCTTGTGTCATCAAATCCTTTTTTAAGTCCAGCAACGCTAAATGCTTGACAAGGAAATCCTGCTAAAATAATGTCATGTTCTGGAACATCAGCAGCTTCTATTTGTGTTATATCGCCAAAAGGTACTTCATTGTGATTCGCAGAATATGTGGTTTGTGCAAATTTATCTAGTTCAGATGAAAATACAAATTTTGCATTTTCTTTAAAAGCACTTTCAAAACCAAGTCTAATCCCACCTACACCAGCAAATAAATCGATTATCTTATACTTATTTTTAGAATTATCAATATCTGAAGAATTGTGTTCAAAAGTCATTTGTAGTTGCCTATGATATGAATTAATTATTTTCAAAATTATACCTACTTTCATATGATTTAAGATAATTCTAGAATAATAAAATATAAATAACTAAACATATGTCAAATTGTCATTAATACCTGAACGCATATTTTTTAGATTAGTTTTAAACCAGACATAAAGCTGTCGTAAACTGTTGTATAATTAGGTATCTCAAAAGTGAGAGACAACAAATGAGTGACAAATAATGTGTCGGTCCTCATTTTAGTTCTGAACTGTTTCAGACTAGGACAATAATCTACTAACAATTATTGCCCCTTATATAAGGAGCGTAAATGACACCCCTAAAATTAATCCAACTAACACTAAACAATGCTAATTCTGATGAAGTGATAGAAACTATCTATCAAAACCTAAAGATAGCTAAAAGCCCACGAAGTTTAATCGTCTTTCGCTCAAAAGGGATGTTGCCAAAAGAGCAAGTTGTCACTTGTGTTCAAGATATTATTATGGAGAATGACCCCTACAACTTGAAAAATACTAAAAGACGATATGAAGAGTTTTTAGCATATCTCTTTGAAGCTCTTAATCTATCTGAAATTGATTATGAAGTGTTCTGTGATGTGTGCCGAGATATGAAAAGACGCTACGAAGCACTAGAACAACCGTACATCTTTGTAGATACTAACTTTAGTCGCAAAGGTGAACCTGTTTTTGCTTTAGCAATGCTAGAGGGTTCAAGACGTATCAAGATTAATAAAGTGCAATACCTAGAAAGAAGCGATAGTGAGAATTTAAGCTATGTAGCAAATGCCGTTAAATTACATTACAAAGAGAGTAAAGGGACATTGGCTTTATGGGGAGAGATACGGGCTTATCTTTACTATGATGGACAAGGTAAACGTACTGTTCTGAACTACCTTGGTGAGGTTATAGAGCTTGATGATGTTTGTGAAAGCAGAGCTACTTTAAAACTTGGAAATAAGACATTAATTTAAAAGCAGACATAAAGGTGTCTGGAACTAAAGATATACTATTAATAGTTAAAGGAGATAGAAATTGAACAACATTTTAAATTATAATTTTTGGAAGTCACTACTTTTCAGACAGAACGACCACCACCGATATGGTGTCTTCCGTCACACGATGATGGTAGCCTTCCACCTCTATAATATGAGAGAATTTAAACTCATCCCAGCTTCAATAATGCACGATTTTGGAAAGCCATTTACGGCAAAGCCTGATGCTAAAGATATAGCGAGAGGTAGAGGTGAGATGTCTTTTACAAATCACGAGGAACTCTCATACCAAATCATTAAAAACTGGAGTTTTATTAGTGACTATACAAAACTGATTGTACGTCACCATTACCTGATAAGAGGAATGAGTAAAGCAAAACAAAAAGGTCAAGTTGAGAAGTACAGACGACTCAACAGAGTGTGGGAGAAGTTAAGTCCACAAATGAAAGAGGACTTAGCCATCTTCTTAAAAGCAGATGACCTTGCCAAAAAATAATCAAAGGAAAATTATGAAAAATATAGAAGAAATAGCAGATGGGATTTACGCTTACTGCGTCTATGCAATGGACTACGATATGATGGGTTTAGTTTTTAATGAGTCCTCTCTTCTTAGTGCAATCAAAAATAAAAAAAGTGATCTTAAAGGGTTGTCAGAAGAGGAGTTTATAATCTTGAAAGAGATACTTAAAACTAAAGTATCTGTACTCTATGAACGTAACAAAGCTATTATTGAGCAAGAGATGGTAGAAGGGGATGTTGTTAAAAAGATGGAGCGTGATGCTGCTTTAACTGAGATGGATCAAGCAGAGAAGTTTATAGATTATCTCACAAACGAGTTAGATTATGATTACGTTAAAAAGATAGTGGAGTAAGTGATGAATAAACAATTAGTAGAACTCAAGAGATTGAGTCAATACCCAATACTTCACCGATTTTTAGCAAGGCTATATAGTGAACTTGACATCTTTGATGTTGATGATATGTATGCTTTTATCGCAGATGACACCATTGCAAGTTATTGTAAGTGTCACGATAAGGAGTGTGCTTCATTCTTTATCTATTCAGATAGAGAACTAAAAATAGATGAAGATGATGGGGTCTATATCTACAATAGCGACAAGGGTATGATAGTGCTTGAATTTTTTGAAAATGGAGATATAGATGTACAAGCGTTAGAGTATGAGCATTACCCTTTTAAGGGTGAGTTAATAGCTGTTTATGATGATAAGGATGCTGTAAAATATGCACTTGAAAGTGATTTAGAAGAAGAACTGCAAGAGCAAAAGCAGACTGAAATTATGAAAGTTGTTGCTGAATACTTTAATGCACAAGAGACTAAACTTGAAACGATAATTATTGATTAGAGGGAAAGATGGCTTACAAACACGATTATGATAAAACCTTAGTGCGTTTAAACACTATCCTTTCACGTTTGAACGATGGTGAAGGGTTGAGTGTCAAAGCGTTAGCAGAAGAGTTTAATGTCAGTGAGAGAACGGTACAGAGAGACTTTAATGAGCGTTTAGTATCTTTATACCCTATATACAAAGATAAACGTCTGTGGCGCATGCAAAAAGGCTTTAAGCTAGAAAAACTGAATTCAAGCGAAGAAGATTTGGTTCTTGGTATCTTAGATAAAATAGTGGAGGGAATGGGTAGAACATTCGCTACAAAGGCTAAGGGTTTACTCTCAAAACTGCACAATACACAAGCAAACCCTATCTATGCGAAACACAATATGGAAGACATAAGTACTCACTTAGTTGAGATCGAACAGTTCCGTGTCTACATAGAGAAGCAAGAAGTTGTTACGTGTATATATAACAAAGATCAAGATAGACCTAGAGAGAGAAGGTTGAAACCGCTTAAGATCGTGACTTATGAAGGTTTTTGGTACTTAGTTGCACTTAATGAGCAAAATGAGGTACGAAAATATTATCTAAAGAACCTCTCTAATATCAAGAATACTCATGAAACATTTATCCTAGACAAAACTATAAATAGAACTCTTGAAGATTCGATTTCTATTTGGTTTGAAGCGAATAGAGAGCCTTTTAAAGTAAGGTTATTTGCTGATGTACAAATAGCAAAGTACTATAAACGTAAACCTTTACCTACACAAGTCATAGAAGAAGAACATAGGGATGGGTCAATTACCTTCTCTCTTATAGTGACGAATGAGATGGAAGTAATACCTTTAGTGAAGTGTCGTCTACCTCATTTACATGTGCTTGAACCTTTGTGGATCAAAGAGAAGATAGAGGAAGAATTAAAACTGTTTTTATCGTCTTAAACACTCTCTTTTGCTGGCTTTGTGATGAGGTACCCACCAATTAAGATAGGAATAATCCCTAATATTTGACGTAATTCTGGTATTTCGTGGAGTGTGAAGTAGGCAAAAATTAGGGTGAACAGAGGGATGAGAGCTAGCATGGCACTGATCTTGGTGATAGATATGCGGTGTAGGGCTTCGATATAGAGGACTTTTGAAAGTCCTAAGATGAGAAAACCGATAGCTAGAATGTAGGGGAGGGCTTTTAGCAAGTTCTCTTGGCTTGGAAAAGGTTCTGCTATAAATGCAATCCCGAAGAGAACAGGGAGGGCAACGATGTTTCTAAAGGCTAAGATGGTCTCTGAACTAACGTAGGTTCTAGCACGCTTTTGATAGAGGTTAGCAAAGGGCGCTAAGGCTGCTGCGACAAAGATAATAAGATCACCCTTGTTAAGACTCAAATCATCAGGGATGAGGACAAGAAGTGCGCCTACCGCCATAATAACAGCACCGATAGTATGGGTGATACTTAGTTTATGGTCGCCAAATACATTGAAGTAGAGATAGGCGAAGAAGAGTTGCATAAAGATAATGACAGCCATATTGCCTGCGGTGGTGTATTGTAGTCCAGTAAATGCTAGCAGAAATAGTAGGTTAATAAAAAAAGTAGTTAAGAGTAGATCTTTTCTCGCATCTTTTCGAAATAGCTCTGAAAACTTTTTTTGGTAAATAATAAGGCTCAAAAATATAATAGTGGCGATACTTACTGAAAAGGCGAAGCTAAACATCGCACCGATGAGTGCAATACTAAACAGTGAAAAAATCGGAAACCAACTCTCTAGTAGTGAGAGTAGTAACATGTAGATCTCGCCTTTTCGTTCTTCTTGCATTTAGTCCCTTTATTTGAATGGTGTGATTGTAGCGAAGCAAGCTAAACACTCAAATATGGGCACCTCTAAAAACCCTAGTTGTCTTCAGCACAAGAGAAGAGTTCACAATCAAGGCGACCTTTTGAAACCCTAGCAATAGCTAAGGTGAGAAAGGACAACGCGGAGTGTGGATTCCTCTCTTGTGCCCGAAGGGAGGGATAAAAAGAGTGGTCTCGCAAAGAATTTTCTATCCTCATAGCTACAGCTATGACTCAAGAAAAGTTCTACACGATCTCATCTCTTTTTCTTCCCTCTGAGGATGACTAGGGTTTTTAGAGGTGCCCATGTGGTACTTTCTAATCTCTTTTTCTATAAACTTCTTTTATGTTTACTGTAAATAACCATACTGTTGAGATGCTGGTAGAGAAGCAATCAAAGTTTATTGCCCATCTTATGCCGTATAGTATGTATGCTGAGGTCTTAGTATCGCTGAAAGCTGAACATCCAAAAGCACGTCATTTTGTCACCGCCTTTCGTTACATTAACGAGTTTGATCAGGTGGTTGAAGGCAGTAGTGATGATGGTGAGCCAAAAGGGACGTCAGGAAAGCCTACTTTAGCAGTTCTTCAAGGTCAAGAGCTTATTAATATAGCAGTTATTACGGTACGGTATTTTGGTGGTACAAAACTAGGTACAGGTGGTCTGGTTCGTGCGTATAGTGATGCGACTAATAGGGTGATAGAAATTGCGACTTTACTTGCTTATGAAAAACATGAAAAGCTACGTGTGCGTTGTGTTTATAGTGATGTTGGCAAGGTAGAGTATGCTTTGGAACAATGTAATGTTAATGCTGAAAATAAAGAGTATGAAGCGATGGGTGTGGTGTTCTCTTTAAGTGCGACAAAAGAGCGTATAGATAAATTTTTAAATGAGATGGATCGTTTGATAACGGTAGAGGAGTAGCAAATGAAAAAAATAGTACTAAGTTTTATAAGCACAATAATATTTTTTAGTTTTATGGGATGTAGTTCTGATCTTGTGCAAGCACCAGGTATAGAGAGTGGAACCACGACCTTAACTGTAAATGGAGTTGTGAGAACCTTAGAATATCGTGTTCCAGAAGATGGTGCTGAAGCGCTGATCATTGCTTTACATGGTGCTACTGACACGCCAGCGCGCTTTGAGGATTACAGTAAGATAACAGATATTGTAAATGATACAAAAAGTTTTGGTGTTGTTTATCCCGCAGGCATCAATGAAAACTGGAATGATGGTCGTCCTGAGCTTGTTACAAAGACAGGTAATGCAGATGATGTAGGCTTCATAAACGAGATTATTGCACATTATAAAGTAGAGGGCTACAGTAAATTCTATATCGTAGGGATGTCTAATGGTGGGGTTATGGCACAACGTATGGTGTGCGAAGGTGCTGCTGAAATCAGTGGTATAGCTGTAGTCTCAGCAACACAGACGACAGAGATATCGACAAATTGTAATGACAATATTACCGCTGTTGATGCTCTCTTTGTCTTTGGCGATCAAGATGTGATTTTTTTGAGTAATGGTGATATCGCTTTTAGTAGTGATACCCATATTACTATGCCTTCAACTCGAAACTACTGGGTGGCACGTAATGGATGTAGCTCTACTATCCTATCTAAAAGTCTTGATAAGGTTAGTGACGATCATACGGTTGTTGACTTTAATGATGGTCAAAGTTGTAGTGCTAAGTTTCGTTATATAGATATAAATAATGGGGGTCATCGTTGGGCAGACCCCAGTGCGACTAACGGTTCTTTACTCTTAGGTTATGCCAGCCATGAGATCTCAACGGCAGAAGAGATAGTCTCTTTCTTCGGTCTCTAGCCCTTTTTTACAAGTAGTCCACCTAAGACAATAAGTCCTATCCCACAAAAACTCCAAAAGTCAGGGAAGGCATCTCCAAGCATATAACCAAACCCTATAGCAAAAGGGATGTTGGTATAGCTAATCACCCCGATAATACCCGCTTTTGATGCACTATAGGCTCGTGTCAACAAGTACTGCGATAGTGTTGAGATGATTCCCATTGCCAAAATGAGAGACCATGTCATGATACTAAGGTTCCAGATGAATTCTGGAAAAAGAAACTGTAGGTAGTGTGGTGCTTGAATATAAGGTGCAAGCAGAAATAAAAAAAGAGGCATAGTTGCGCCCATCCCCATAAATGAGAGCACAATAACCCGTGCATCATAGAGATGTTTGATCTTTTTAATAGTTGTGTAGGCCGCCGCTGCTAAAAAACCTCCCATAATTCCTAAAAAATACTCATAACTAAAGGCAAGACCTAGTGGTTTTGTGATGAGTGCCACTCCTAAAAAACCTACGGCTAATGCTAAGAAGCCTGTTGGCGAAAGACGCTCTTTGAGTAAAAAGTAGGCGAGGATGGTGACAAAAAGTGGCGAGGTCTTGTTGAGGGTGATGGCAACACCTAGGGGAATAGTGGTGATAGTATAGAAAAAGAGGATCATTGCACTAAAGCCAAGAAGACCTCGTAAGAGTAAAAGATGAAGTTTGCCACCGGGTAGTTTAGTTGGTGTGTGACGGAGCATGACTAAGATGAAAAAGACACCCAATAAGTTACGGTAAAAGACGATCTCTAAGGCTGAGATCTCTTCACTTAGTACCTTCGCTATAGCACCGTTAAGTGCAGATATGAGGGCACTCACTAACATAAAAAGAACGCCTCTATCTACCTTACTTAACATCACAACCCCAAAATATTTTTGACATTGTAGCGAGAGTTGATAATGTTAAATGTTGAATTTTTAATTTTAAATGGATGTATGCTCACTTAGTGAGCTAATATTAATAAAATAGCATACAGAGTATGCATACTATCATTAAACATTTATCATTAAAAATTAAGCATTATCTTTAAGAGGTGCTTCTAGCTGGAGTTGTGCTTGTTTATGACGTAGGACGGTGTGTCCTAAAACAATGACGTTAAAGACAGGGGTGATGAGTGCAGCAAAGGGGATAAGTGATAGTGCGTAGAGTATGACGGTGGTAACTCTGATCTTATTGCCTTTGAAGTACATCATCTGTTTATACTCCTCTTTTACTAAAACTGTTGTTCCCACATCAAGTAGGTAGAACTTGTGGAAGAGGTAGTAAAAAGGAAGGTTAAAAGCAACAATGTTGACTAGTGGTATGAAGTACAGGGGTATAAAGACTATGAGCAAAAAGAGGGTGACAAAAACATACTTTATGGAGTGAAAGAGTGCGCTAAAAGCGTTACCATGTCCATCTAGGGAAATTTCTGGATAGTGGCGTTGTTGTAGCTCTTTTATGATCATTGGTGTTAAAAAACCGATGATAAGAACAGCTGAAAAAATTGCCACAACAAACATCATCATCCCACCAATGGTAAAGACAAAAAAGCTGACTAACCATGAGGTGAGGGAATACTCCATCAAAAAGCGTAAAAAGGCGTTGTCTCCACTATAGACTTCGGTACTAGTCTCGGTGTGTGGAATGCCATTTTCTACAGAGGTTGAGGTTTTCTCTATCTGTATGTTCTGCTCCATAGAGTCAAGTGTAGCACTTGCAGCGGAGAAAAAGATACTGTAGATGACGATAAGTGTGAAGAAAAATGGTGCTAATGCATAGGTCAACATCTTCTTAGTAAAGAAGTCTTGAACGCTTAGTGTCCAGAGATTTGGCATTACATGTTTTCCTGTATAAGTTTAATCACTTCTTTAATTCCAGCGGCATCTACTTCACCTTCATGAATGTAGATGATCTTGCCTGATTTGTTAAGAAGGATGATGTCATTGTTGTCATCTGCGATACCCCATGCTTCAATAATATGTTTGTCCATATCTTTAACATAGGTTGTATGTGGAAATTTCTCTTGCTTTCCTTCCAATACTGACTGAATCGCAAAGTTTGGTTTCCACGTTGCTGCCATGTTAATAATAGCAACAGAAGCAAATTTACTACGATCTGGTTCACTTGCTTTGACGGCATCACTAAGTGCCTCATTAAGGTCACTTTCATCAGGATCAACATAGAAAACAAGATGAACCTTACCTTGAAGCTCAGAACTTGCCCATGCCCCACCAGTAACGCGGCCACCTCTGTCCTCGTCGAGTGTTATAGAGGGAAGTGTCTTACCGATTTCAACGGCACTAAGAGAAAGTGATAAAAGTAGTGAAAGAAAAACTGTTTTTTTCATGAATGTCCTTGTTAATATATGAAGTCAATAGTAGCAAAAAAAAGAAAACTAGAGAATGGGGAAGCACCAACCTTCATTTTTGGCTTCTGTAACAACATCAACGCTCTCACCATTTAAAATCTTTGCGCCACCATAAGCACAAAGAAGCGCATCAACTAGATGCTCATCATCTAAACTATTTTGATTGAAATACTTTAAAACTTTTTCTGGACTTTTTTTGTAATTGTCTATACTGAGACTTTGTGCAATCTGCTTAGGGTAGACCTCATAGATAGGGGTCCGTTCTCCATTTATTGTGATATATGGAAATACATAGTTGAAATAATCTAAGAGTGCAACTGCTCGAGCCGTTAATCTACCAATACGATCTCCAGCAGGTGGCATAGGACGTAGACCATAGGTTTTAAAAATAAAGTAGTCTGTGTAACGAAAGAGGTAAGGATTGATAATCTCTCCTATACCTTCTCTTGGTGGGGTGAGTATCTTCGGGTTGAGCAGTGGGGCAGGTAGACTAAGTGGGGCATCAATAGCGATAGCATCAATTTCAAACTTATTAAATATGTCACTAATATATTGCTGACAGCTAGTATGATCTTTATGTTTTGGTTCTTTAAAAGCATCTATGATCTTGATGTTGTCTTTACTAACTTCAGCATAGATGTAGGCGCTATTGCCGCTCATACAGCCACCAAGGTCAATTCCCAATACTTTGTAGATTTTTTGCATATAAAAGTGTATAATAATTAGATAAAAGATAAGGAAATACAATATGAAAAAAATATTATTAGCAGTAGGGTTAAGCACATTTTTAATGACAGGTTTACTTCAAGCAGAAGATACACAAAAGGCGGTGGCTAAAGCTGACGGTGTTTATCTTGGAGTAGGTGGTGGTGTGACGTTTAATGTTGCATATCTGTATACGGGATATTATCAAGATGATACAAGTGTTTATAATGATGGTTCATTAAGTGATTCAAGTGCAGGGTATATTATTTATGGTGGGTACCAATTTAACAAGATTATAGGAGTAGAGGTAGCTTATACTGATTATGGTTCTTTTTCAGATACATTAACACGTAGTGGTATTAATCCCACTACAACGACATTTACGTCTGACCCTACTTCGTTTAGTGTCTATGCTAATGCTGGATATACCTTTGCTAATGGATTGCGTCCTTTTGGACAGCTAGGGCTAGGCTATGTGATAGTTAACGGTTCCGGTACTACGAATGGGCTTAATATAGATGATGGTGTTTCGATGCGTTTTGGTCTTGGTCTTGAATATGCTGCACCTGCGTTAGCTGGTTTTGGATTTCGTGTTGCATATATAGATGAGTTACAGATGGATGCATCATATACTTCTTATGATAATGGCGATAAATCAACCTTATTTATGAATGTCAACGGTATGCTCTATGTTGGTGCGCAGTATAAATTTTAATGCCAAGTTATAAGTTCCTAGTCTCTGGACGTGTTCAAGGTGTCTATTATCGTGCCAATGTGGCTAAAAATGCACAAACTGCTAAGGTTAGTGGTTATGTGAAAAACTTAGCTGATGGCAATGTGGAAGCTTGTGTGACTTGTCATCAAGAGAAGTTAGAAGCATTTAAAGGTATCTTGAAAAAAGGCTCACTACTAAGCAAAGTCATGAGCATTAAAGAGATGCCTTGTAGCGAAACGTTTAGTGGAGTGTTTGAGGTCCGAACTTAGATCTTTTAATAAGATAAATAATAGCTACAAACGCTATTATTGAAATTCCCCAAGCAATCATCAAACTTCCTGTATACCCAAGTACTAAAAAACCTACCAAAGCAGCAACACCACTCAAAAGAGCATATGGTATCTGTGTCTTGACGTGGTCAATATGGTTGGCTTGGGCTCCAATAGATGAGAGTATGGTAGTGTCAGAAATGGGAGAACAGTGATCTCCCATAACGGCTCCTGAGAGTACCGCACTAAGTAGAACCAGTATCTGTGTTGGATCTGTTTGTACCGCAATGTTAGCTGTGATACCGATCATTATTCCGAAGGTTCCCCAACTGGTTCCTGTTGAGAACGCCATAATAGCAGAGAGCAAAAAGATAAGGGCAGGTAAAAGTGCCATGTTGAGATGTTCTTGAACGATGGTGGCGATGTAGTTCCCTGTCTGGATGTCTTTGATGACCGAACCGATGAGCCATGCTGCAGTTAAGACGATCATTGCCTCTTTCATGGTCATAGCACCTTTAAAAATTGCTACCACAACATTTTTGATACTGTTCTCTTTTCCAAAGCTAAAAAGTATTGCTACTATTAGTGAACTTCCTGAACCGACAACAAGCGCAAGACCAACATTACTCGCTTCTAAAGCTGTCACAAATTCAAAGCTTTTGCCATCTGCCTGCAAACCAAGATAACCAGTATAAAAAATAGCGATTACAGTAATGATGACTAACAGTGCAATAGTAATAAAGAGCTCATATGCGCGACCATGACTACCTTCTTTTACATGGGGGTCATCATCAAGTTCGTCATCTTTACGGTCAAACAAAACTCCTTGCCTCGCCTGATCTTCATGGTGGCGCATCAGTCCAATATCAAACTCAGTGTATGCGGTGTAAAGCACTAAGGCGATGGTTAAGATAGCATAGAAGTTCATCGGTACCATCTGTACGTAAGCACTCAATGCACCTATCTCAAGGTTGTGAACGGCAAAGGTCGTACCCAAAAGAGCGATAACATAGCCACCCCAACTCGATATGGGAGTTAGTATGACCATTGGTGCTGAAGTTGAGTCGATGAGGTAAGCGAGTTTGGCGCGTGAGATCTTGAAACTGTCCGTCACAGGACGAGAAACAGCACCTACTCCAATAGCATTAAAGTAGTCATCGATAAAGAGGATGATACCAAGTGCTACGGTCATCAAAGATGCTCCACGCCGAGAACTGATTTTTGTATGTGCCCAAGTAGCAAAGGCACTGGTTGCTCCATTTAGTGTCAAAAGTGCTGTTGTAGCACCTAGTAAAATTAAAAAAAGAAAAATATTGAGTGTCCAGAGGTCAATGCCTCCATCACTTATAAATATATCACTAAATCTTGAAAAAAGGTAACTAAAAGCTTCTAAAGAGAGACCATTTAGCATTAAGGCACCAAGTAGGGCACCACTGAGTAATGATAGAACTACACGACCGGTGGTAATGGCTAAAATAATGGTCACAACGGGTACCACAAACGAGAGTATAGAGTCAGAGTAGTTTATAAGTTCCATGTTGGAAGTATACCTTCTATCTATTGTACTTTAGCAAGCTGTTGGCCCGCTATCATACCACTAGCCCAAGCAAAGTTGAAGTTGTAGCCACCGCGTTTTCCTACGATGTCTAAAACCTCGCCAGCAAAGTAGAGGCCATCAACAAGTTTGGACTCCATGGTCTTATCATTAATTTCAGCTGTACTAATACCACCACCACTCACTTCGGCATGTTTAAAACCATGTGTATCAATGATCTCAAATCGCCAATCTTGAAGTTGATGTGCTAGCTTTTTAATCTCTTTAGTGTTGAGTGACGAGGCTTGCTTGTTTGGATCTATCTTGGCACTTGCAAGTAGGAGTTCAACCATCTTTGTTGAGATTATTCCATTAAGTGCATTGTGCAGAGAGTGTTGAGGTATGGCAGTAAAAAGCTTTTCTAACTGGTTTGCTAAGGCTTGTCTACTCAAGTGTGGGAGAAGGTTAATACCAACAGCAACGTGTTGATACTCTAACAGTGCAAGAGAAGCTTTCTGGCTCAAATCTAAGATGCTAAGACCTGAGATACCATAACGTGTGAAAAGAGTGTCTCCAAGGACTTTGTCTTCAGGTTTACCGTTAAGGTAG
>Ga0256826_1001240_pt1 | contig 15859 bp, 8 predicted proteins | sample CV79metaG_FD_185975 | JGI IMG/M metagenome (GOLD analysis project Ga0256826, IMG submission 185975) | Hydrothermal vent microbial communities from East Pacific Rise, Pacific Ocean - CV79 | ecosystem: Environmental > Aquatic > Marine > Hydrothermal vents | place: Pacific Ocean: East Pacific Rise...
TGATGAAATTACTTTAATTGTTCCTAGTAAATTGGCGTTTAAAGATCAAGGTCGCCAGGGTATGATTGAGCCTTATACAACACTTATTTATTGGCTTAGGTTGAACAGTGCTACTACTAAAGCACAACACGATAAAGAAATAGCTGCTAAAAAAGCTGCTAAGGAGAAAGAAGAAAAAACGCTTCAAGCTCAAGAAATTGAAACTTTAACTAATTATATTAAGAAAAATAATATAACAGTAGATCCTACTCCAAGTGGCTTGTATTATATTGAAACTGAAGCTGGTACCGGCGTACAGGCTGCTGCTGGTGATAAAGTAAAAGTTCATTATAATGGTACTTTACTCGATGGAACTAAATTCGATTCTAGTTATGATCGTGGCGAACCTTTTGAGTTTACTTTAGGAAAGGGTCAAGTAATTAAAGGTTGGGACGAAGGAATTGCCATGATGAAAGTTGGTGGCAAGGCAACCTTTATTGTTCCTTCTAGCATTGCCTATGGTGCTCGTGCTCGTGGTGGTGTTATTCATGCATATGCTCCTCTAAAATTTGATGTAGAACTTGTTGATGTTACTAAAGCCGAATAGTTTAATAGAACAATTTACAAATGTAAACCAGAAATCCTTTTTAGGGTTTCTGGTTTTTTATTGCTGCATAGTTTATATGGATTAATGTTTGTGTTTAATGATGTGTTCTTTTCGGAATTCTTCTGTTTTTGGACTCATCAAATTTGTATTTGTTTATTTTCATAGAGGTTTTATGTTGTTCAAATATTGACTTTAAATGTTATGTATTAATAATAATCATAACGAGACAAATTTTTACTCATTTTTACTATTTTTGGAAAAAACAATTTCTCATGTATAGATTTTTCTTTCTTTTAGGTATTTGGCTTATTAGCTTTAATATAAAAGCTCAGGATGAGCATATTAAAGTTATTAAAGATTTTATTACTATTCCTGCTATTAATGTTCATAAACCTTTATTTGCTGATGTGGTAAATATTAATGGATTGGTTTTTAAAGATGCCAATCTACTTAAGTATTCGTATTTACAAGATCATGATTTTCGGCCCCAAGAGGGTGATCAATTGGAGTGGGATAATTTTAAGGTGTTAAAATGGAAAAAAACTTCAACCAATAAAGATGGAATACTTAGTATAAAGCGTTCTAATGCTGATTTTCAAATTGTTTATCTTGCTTTCTATCTACAAAATAATGAATGGGCCAAAATTGAAATTGATTTTCAAAGTTCTCAAATGTTAGAAGTTTATGTTGATGGTGAAAAACAGAAAGGAAAATATTCTTTTCAAAAAGAAGGCGAGGAGGAGTCTTTAAAAATAAAGGCCAATCTGGAAGCTAATAATCATGTGGTTTTAATTAAGTCTTTATATAGTAAAGAAGAGAGCAGTAAATGGGCTTTGTCATGTAGTGTTAAAGTGAAAAATGAAAAAAATAAGGTTGAGCTTATTAGTGGATTAATGCCTTATGAATATATGAATATCAATCACTTAATGAATGGAGTTGATATTTCTTCTGCTCATATATCATATGCAGGTGATTATTATTTCATTAATTATAAAATGACTAACCAAGAGGGAGAAAGTCAAAATATTACAGATGTGAAACGCTTATCGGATGGTAAAACCAAACAAATATTTTATGGAAATAGTGCTTATTCATTTGAATGGGCTCCATTTGATAATGTGCTGACATATACAACACAATTAGGAGAAAAAAGCTGGATTTGGCAGTATAATTTGGAAACAGGTAAGCGCTTTCCTATTGCTACAGATTTAGTTGATATAAATGGGTATACTTGGTCTCCTAATGGTGAGTTTTTGATATTGTCGAAAAGCGAAAAGCCGAAAACAAATAATAGTGGATTAAAAAAAATAGAGGGAATGCCCGACCATTGGCCTTGGTATCGTAACCGTAGCAATTTGATTATTTTAGATGTACTTTCGGGTATTCAAACACCTCTTACTTTTGGATATTTATCTAATAATGTTCAGGATATTAGTCCAAATGGTCGATATATTATGTTTTCTCAAACTGTTTATGATCTATCTCAACGTCCATATAGTAAGCAAATACTTATGCAATATGATAAACAAAAACGCAAAATTGATACTGTTTGGAATAAATTTGGAGATAGTCGGGTGCAGTATTCTCCTGATGGTAAACAATTATTGGTTTTAGCTGGACCTGCATTTTTTGGTGAAGTAGGAATCAATTTAACTAAGGCTAAAATCCCCAATGATTACGATAAGCAAGCCTATTTATATCAATTAAATACTAAGGAAGTAACAGCCATTAGTAAAACATTTCATCCTTCTATATCTAATGCGATGTGGAGCCCAACTAATTCCGATAATATCTATTTTAATGTTTCTGATAGAACGTATATTTATGAATATGTTTATTCTATTAGTAAAAAAAAGTTTCATAAAATAGAATTGGATATGGATGTAGTAAATTCGGTTGATTTTGCTGAAGGAAAACCTGTAATGGTTTATTTTGGTTCATCAATTTCTACTCCAAAAAAAGCTTATAAAGCTAATATTGAAACAGGGGATAAGCAATTACTTTCTTATCCTGAAGAAAACTTTTTTAAAAATGTGAAGTTTGGTGAAAACGAAGATTGGAATTTTATAAATAACGAAGGTATTACTATTGAAGGGCGTTTATATTTTCCTCCCAATTTTGATGCAACAAAAAAATACCCCATGATTGTATATTATTATGGTGGAACAAGTCCTACAGAACGCAATTTTAGAGGAAGATATCCTAAGAATTTATTTGCTGCCAATGGATATATTGTTTATGTACTACAGCCTAGTGGTGCTACCGGATATGGGCAGGATTTTTCTGCCGAGCATGTTAATAATTGGGGGCAAACAGTTGCAGATGAAATTATTCATGGTTCTCGCTTATTATGTCAAACTCATTCATTTATTGATTCAACAAAAGTAGGTTGTATGGGGGCTAGTTATGGTGGATTTATGACTATGTATTTAACAACTCAAACCAATTTTTTTAGTGCTGCCATTGCTCATGCAGGTATCAGTTCAATTAGTAGCTATTGGGGCGAAGGGTATTGGGGTTATCTCTATAGTGAAGTAGCTTCGGCTAATAGTTTTCCATGGAATAATAAAAAACTTTATGTGGAACAAAGCCCATTATTTCATGCCGATCAAGTTAATACTCCTTTATTATTACTACATGGAAACAGCGATACAAATGTACCCCCAGGTGAAAGCAGACAATTTTATACAGCGCTTAAGCTGTTAAACAAAGATGTGGAATTAATAGAAATAGATAAACAAAATCATCATATAGTTGATTATAAAAAACGTATTTTATGGCAAAAAACTATTTTAGCTTGGTTTGATAAAAATCTGAAAGGTGAAAGTGACTGGTGGTTTCATTTGTATCCAAATAGGAAATTATAGAAAGTGGAAAGTTGAATAATTACCTATTATATTTCACAAGAATAAAATTTTTAGCTTTCAATTCAAATATATAAAACGATGACAAAATTATCCGTTCAGCAGAAGCAACAATTGTTGAATCAGCTATTAGAAATGATTAGTGATCATAAAAACGAATTATTCACTAAAATAATAGAGAGTAGAAGTCGGCATCTGACCGTGGTGATGGAAGATATTTTTCAGTCACAAAATGCCAGTGCTGTACTACGATCGGCAGATTGCTTTGGAGTTCAAGATGTTCATATTATTGAAAACAGAAATGAATATATTCTGAATCCTGATGTTGCTTTGGGCAGTAGCAAATGGATTACTATGCATAGATATAATGATTTTGAGAACAATACTCAAATTGCCTTTGATAAATTGCACGAAAACGGTTACCAAATAGTTGCTACAACTCCTCACATCAACGATATTGAGTTGGATGAATTAGATATTACAAAAAAAACTGCTTTAGTTTTTGGTACAGAACTGAAAGGTCTCAGTAAATTTGCCATAGACCATGCTGATATCCACATGAAAATCCCCATGTTTGGTTTTACAGAAAGTTTTAATATAAGTGTTTCGGCTGCGTTATGTATGCATCATTTAAGTAATAAAATAAGAAAAGCAAATATTGACTGGAAGTTAACAGAAATAGAAAGGGTAGATGTATTGCTAAATTGGGCCCGTTCGGTAGTTAAAAGTGCGCCAGAGATTGAAAGACAAATGTTTGTATAACAGATTATTTTTGTTAATTTTACCAATCATAAACAAAATAAAAATTAAGAATTATGGGTAAAGGAGATAAAAAAACTAAAAGAGGTAAAATTACCAGAGGTTCATACGGTAATAAAAGACCAAGAAAAACTTCTGTAAGCTACGTAGCACCTGCTAAGCCTGCTAAAAAAGCAGTTAAAAAGGAAGAAATTGTAGAAAAAGAAGTGAAAACTCCTGTTAAGCCAAAAGCTGAAAAAAAACCTACCGCTAAAAAAACTACTGCTAAGAAAGCCGAAACTACCAAGAAATCTGCTGAGAAAAAAGCCCCTGCTAAAAAGGCTCCCGCTAAAAAAGCTGCTGCAAAAAAAACGGAAGATAAAAAAGAAGAATAGAAGGAATTATCTCATATAAAAGGTTCAGCCAATAGGTTGAACCTTTTTTTGTGTCTCCACAAAGAGCTTTTATTCTATATGCTTTATTAAATGAAAATTGTTAAAATCTGAAATTAAGAGCAAAGATGAAATTTATTCCGGCTGCAGTAATTCCTGAACTGTATGGTCTATACCTTTGATTTGTTATATTCTCTACTCCCAAAGATAAATGCAGCATGGGATGTAAGCGGTACCTTAACTTATAATTGACAGTATACCAACTTGGAGAATATGGATTGCCATTTTTATCGGATGCGTAGAGATAAGGCTTTGATTTCTCACTCAATGCAAGTGATTCGTTGTTAATAGATCCGCTATATTGAACATATAAGTACATTTTTAGCTTTTTATATTTATAAACCAAACTACTTAACCCAAACATTGGAGCAGCATGTCTACTAGGACTTATGCTTCCATCATCCATTTCCTCTTCACCTTTTTGGTAGTTAAACCTAGAGCTAAAGCGTAATTTTGGGGTTAACCGTGCTTCTAAACCCAGTGAAAATCCCCATATTTTAGCATAAGAAGCATTTTGGATAGCTTGTATTTTACTCATTTCCCCATCGTACATCATACTATCTAATCCATTTAAGGTATAATCTCGTCTAACCATTGCATTTTTTAGTAATGATGAAAAAACTCTTGCATCAACGCTAACAAATTCCCCAATTCCTTTGGTAATCCCCAATTCGCTATTGTAAATATACTCAGCTTGTAAATCAGCATTGGGGACAACAACAGATCCAGGTTCTGAATCAAAAACCTTACCTACATCATCAACATTAGGAGCTCTAAAACCTGTACTAAAATTCATGCTAAGTACCCAATTATTTCCAGGTTGGTAGTTAAGTCCAATGTTACCAACAAGAGCACCATTATTAATATGCGATTTGGTATAAGAAATAGGGTAAAAGCTTGTGTCAAATTGATTATTCATGACAAATTGATTATATCGCAAACCACCCATTAATAATAGCTTCTCATTCAAATGAAGAATATAATTAATATAAGCTCCATAAGATGCCCAATCAGATTGAGGATATCTTGATGGCCCGTTTTGTAAAATATTTAGCAAGATATTTTCATTAATTCCTTTGCTTAATACTTTATTATAAATCCATTCTAATCCATATACTAATTGGTCATTTTGTCGCAAATCTTTTTTAAAATCGGCATTAATGGAAAAAGCATCTACTTTTTCTATTCTGTGATGTTTTATTGTCGATCTGTAATCCCGGTCAATTCTACTCTCTTCAAAGTGTTGATAAGCAGCTTTAATACTAAACTTATCGTAAGCTTTTGTTTTGGCAAAATGATCAATGCTAAGTAGATTCATCATCCATATTTGTGGGCCATAATACCATTCACCATAGCGTGGCAAATCATTTTTAGTTCTTATTAACCTATCGTAGCGAGGAATATCGGAAGTAGATGAGTAATGAAATGCATATGACAAATCCCAGTTTTTATTTGGTCTATAGCGTACTTTTTGCATGAAATTGCTCTGTGAATAAGCAGTAGGGTTTTGTAATCTGTCATCATGATTTGTTATGATGCTGTCTTGCTTATTAATTTGTTTTACGTAAAATGGACGTAAATATTCACTTGGACCGTAATTTCCCATTCTTAAATCATCATAAACATTATGCGAAAAGCTAGATAGTAATGCCCATTTTTTCCATCCTAAATTGATATCAAAGTGTCCTGTTTTTTCTCTATTTGCAGATGAGTAGCGAAAGTCCACATGTCCATTAGTTAACAAGCTGACTGTATCAGAGCATTGTGGCTCCAAAGTAAAAAAACTCATTACTCCTCCAATTGCATCGCTTCCATAAATAACCGATCCGGGGCCAAAAAAAACTTCGGTATTGCTAATGGAAAAAGCATCAATAGAAATAATATTTTGTAAATTCCCACCTCTAAAAATTGCCGTATTCATTCTGACCCCATCTACTGATAGCATAAGCCTATTGGCCGAAAATCCCCTAATCATAGGGCTTCCACCACCCATTTGACTCTTTTGTATAAATACTTCTCCGGAAACATTTAGTAAATCAGCAGTTGTTTGTGGATTTTGTATTTCTACTTGCGATTTTTGAATACTGATGATTTTGGTGGGCGACATAGCTTTTTCAGTAGACCATCTTTGAGCAGATACTACCACTTGATTCAATAAATAATCTTTTGGACTTAAGCTTATCTGGTAATTTATAGCAATAAGTTCGGAATTGCTTAAGAATTTGCTTTCATAGCCGATCAATCTTATTTCAAATCGCTTGCTAGAACTTATTGTGGAAATATCGGCAATCCCTCGGCTATTTGTAATAACCGAAGCTTGTAAATCATTAGAGATTATACTAACCAAACCTAGAGGAGTGTTGGTTAATGCATCATTTATTCTAACTTGCTGTGCAATAAGAGAGCTAGAATAAAGAAAGAAAATCAACAAAAACGTAAGAAAACTTCTCATTTGATTAGTATAGTTTGGATTTGCAAAAGTAGAAATAATTTGAAAAAATAGGCATTTAAAGATAGAAAGTTACAGGGCAAGTCATTAGACTTTCCTTGTAGCATATTTAAGCTTGTATTTATTCTTAGGTTTATTTTGATTTCCTTTCTAAAAGTCTTGTAGCGAATTTGTTGGGTTTGTTTACCCAAAAGGAATTTTGATACTTAAATTCACACTTCTTCCAATATTATAATAAGCCATTGGTTTTAAGGTGGATAAGTGGTCTATATACATAGTATCTAATAGATTACTAATGGATAATTGCCAAATCATTAACTGATTAAAGACAAATATTTGACTTCCAAGATTCATATTTAATATTTGATAAGCAGGTGAATAAGTTTCAAAAGGAGAGGGCTTGTTTTGTTTTAAAACATAATCTGCACCCAAATTTAAATATGCATGTTGCATGAACCAAAGTTTCGATTTCTTAAGAATAAGATTTAAATGAAATTTATCTTGAGGAATAAAAGGCAAATAATCTTTATTTTCTTGAATTCCGGTGATGTGCGCAAAAGTAGCATGAAGATTCAAATTTTTAAGGATAAAATACTCAAATCCTGTTTCTAACCCATATAATGTGCTAGCCGATTGTTGGTATTTATATATTGGAGCTCCTGCAATAGTGGAGTCACTTGTAGGCGATAGAAAAATATAATTATTTATGTAATTATGAAATAAGGCCAAATCGAATTTGAACTTTTTAATATGATAGTGAGTGCTCATATCTAGTTCATAATTACGTTGTGCTACTAAATCAGAGTTCCCCTGTTCATAGCGGTTACCATGCATTCCATCTTGTGTAAGCTCAGCAATATTGGGACTCCTATATGCCGATGCCAAGTTGATTCTGAGCAGCCATTGCTTACTTAAATCGTAGGTAAAGCCTAAGGAGCCACTTAAATTGGAATATTGTTTGGATAAGGCATCAATCATAGTTTTTGTGCCGATATTCTTATAGAGTCCCGATTTTTCCTGCAAAGGTACATCTATAGTTCTCATGTCGTACCTAAGGCCTAATTGCGAATGAAACCTCCTGCCAAAATTATATTGTAAAAGTGCAAATAAGCTATTGTCATTTAAATAGTAATTTGGTAATACATGATCAGGTGCTTCCTTATTAACATTAAATTGATGCATTCCGGAATACCCAATTATTAAACTTTGCCCGTCTGTGGGATTCCATTTAGCTTTGAGTTCATAAGTATAGGTTTGAAGGAGCATATCGGTATTTATATAAACTGCATCATTGTGGTCAGTTATTAGCTTTCTGTGATTAAGTTGATAACTCAAATTAGCATCTAATTGCCAGCGGTTTAAGAAAAACTTATTCTTGCTTATTAACATATGGTCTGTTAAGTCTTGATACCAATCAGAGTTCTTCCTTTCACCTGCAATAACTAGAGGAATAGCTCCTGGAACTACAAGACCAAGTTGAGTTTGATTATAATCATAATAAAGTTTAAAAGATGCAAAACTTTTATGCAAACCAACAAAACCATGTGCAGACTGTGCATTGAAACGAGAATTTGGTACAAATCTATCGCAACCTTGCTTATAATCTGCATGTGTCTTTTGTTCTGCTCTTAATCCCCAGAAAAAATCATTACTGCTACCTTTTACACCAATATTTGATTGAATACCTTTTGTATTTCCAAAGTACTTTAGATTTATATCGCCAATTATTGTCCCAACAGGAGCAGGTTTTTCCTTTATTACGTTAATAATACCTCCAATTGCATCTGATCCATAGAGTAGGGAGGCAGGACCTTTTATTATCTCTATCTGATCAATACCCGCTTCATCAATTAAAAATGGATGATTCTCGGAAAACTGAAAATTCTCCATTCGTATATCATTATTCAATACCAGTATGTTGGTAGTTGACAAACCTCTAATTACTGGGCTCACCACTCCGGGCCCTTTACTTATAACAGATACTCCGGGTTGATGGCTCAAATTGGCCATTAAACTCATACCATCTTGTTTTTCCAATACTTCGGCTTTAATGCTTTCTATTTTAATGGCATTTTCATGCTGAGCAGACGAGGACCCGGCTGAAATTACTATTTCTTGAGACTCTACAAAGGAAGGATGTAATGATATTTGAATTTCAGAAGTATTTGACGAAAAATTAATTTTTCTAATATCAGTTTCATAGCCAACATAAGAAAATTGAACCGTAAATATTCCATTTGGCAGGTGCTGAAGCTCAAAGTATCCATTTGTATCACTTATACAAGTTTTATGCAATTCACCAACATATATATAGGCATTAGGAAGTTTGTCAAGTGTAGAATAGTCGCTTATATATCCTTTAAGTGAATTTTGGGAAAATGCTGTAATGCTGAATATTAACATCAGTATTGTTATAATATTTTTCATTGAATTATAGTGTAAAATTGATAAAATTTATTGTGAATTTCTAGAAGCGATAAGTGATTCTATTTATTAATCACATTAATCGCTTTTTTTTGGAATACTTGAAGAGAATTGTCCAGATTGGAAGGAACTTAGCAGTTTTAATAATAGAATACATACTAATCTAAGCAACTTTTTTTATAAGATTAGGCCCCCGGGTAATCCGGGGAAAAGGGACAAGCTCTAATTAAATAAATATTGGAGGAGCACGTAATAATTGAAGCTGAAAACTAAAACTAATTAGAATATTTTTAACTGGCAAAATAATTAAAGAAGTCAAATTGAAGCTTAAAGCTTGCACACCGGTTTCATTATTGCTTTGTTGAAACGACGAATAGACGAAATTAAAAATAGAACAATGTTCAGATGGTATTTGGTACTGCAAATTTGTTTTAGGATGCAATAAATGATGGCCATGATCATTATTATCAAACTGATGCAAAAGTTGTACAAACTGAGGAGTGATAAATACAAATAGTAAGCTCCACAATAAGAGAGTTCTAAGACTTTTTGTTTTATAACTTGTTTCCGTTTTCATCATCATAATTAATTAATGCAAAGATATATAAAACTATGTTTTCAATGCATTAATGCTTCATTTTATAGTAATAATTTATTTCCATTAAATGATAATATGATTTAGTATCTTTGAGAATCTACCTAATAATTAATGCCCCATAATTAATATTATGTTAAATAGAATTAAATAAATCATCGTTAATCCATGTATTATAACAAAAAAAGCTTCTAGATAATTCTAGAAGCTTTTCCTTAGTGGGGTAAATATTTCTATTTATTCTTAATTTCAGCAAGTTTATCAAGCTGATTAGTTTTTTGATAAATCTGAATAAGAGAGTTTTTAAGATTTTCATCATCAGGAAGTAAAACTAAAGCACGCTCAAAATAAGGTTGTGCATCAAGAAAATCTTTCTTTGCTCCAGCAGTCATCGTATCATACTCGTCAGCAGCGTCTAAAGGTAAATCATTAGCCTGAGCATAAATTTCAACAGCTTTATTATAATGTAAAGCACCTAAATTAAACAAGGCATCAGAATAATCAGGTTTGAGCTCAATAGCTTTTAAATAAGCCTTTTCAGCTTTAGCGCCATCATTCATGTTTTCATAGGATTGTCCTTGTACAAAATACAAAGTATGATTTTCAGGAGCTAGTTTGATAGCTTCGTCTAACGAACTAATTACTTCTTCGTATTTATTCTCTTCTAGTAAAATATTTATTTTAGCAAACATGATACTTGCTTCATTTGGAAATTTCTGAATTCCAAAACGAAGTATCTCTTTGGCTTTTTCAATATCGCCCTCTTCCTTATAAATACTGGCTAAATCGGTATAAATAGTAGCATTCTTATAACCCATTTCAATTAATTGCTCATAACCAGCCTTAGATTCGGCATATAATTTGCCAGATTGAGCAGACATAGATGCAGCAAAAATGGCTAATGTATCAACAGTATTAATGGATTGATTAACTTGTATAGCCTTATTAAACTCACTATAAGCATCAGTGAAATTTTTAGCGTCATAGTATTTCAATCCTCGAGAATAAAAATTATTTGAAATCACAAGCATGTCTTGTAACGATTGGGCTAAATATCTTTTTTTAACATCTAATTCCATACATTTTTTATAACCTTCATATGATTTTTGCAATGCTTGAGGATCTACATTTTTATATAAAGAATCCTGTGTAGTGGCCAATTGAATATAAATATTACCATAATAGAACCAAGTTTTAGGATCGTTCATTGTTTTTTCGTGCTGAACAGCAGCATCGATATTCTTTTTTGCTAAATCAAGCTTACCCTTTCTAAGGTAATTATATGCTGTTGTTCTTTTACTGTTCTGTGCATTTGCTATCATCGTTATTGATAATAACATAATTGCTAAAATTGTTATTTTTTTCATGTTTGTATATTTTTCTATCTGATTAAAATTTAAAAATACATTTTGCTTAAACTTCGGTTTCAGGACCAGAATTGCCTTCATTATGGTCGTGACCGCTTTCTATTTCAGGAGTTTCATTTTCAATAATTGTGCCATCTTCCACAGTTTCATTCTCGGCTGTTTCTTCAAGATGATCTTCTTCAATATCTACTTTAGCAACAGAAGCAATGCTATCACCATCTTTTATTTTTATCAGCCTCACTCCTTGGGTGTTTCTACCCATCACTCTAATAGCACTTGATTCACCCCCAACAGGAATTCTAATTAAGATACCACTTTTATTAATAATCATTAAATCATTATCATCGGTTACATTCTTGATGGAAATAACGGGTCCTGTTTTATCAGTAACATTTAACGTTCTTACTCCTTTACCACCTCTATTAGTTTCGCGGTAATCTTCTAATTTAGAACGTTTTCCATAACCTTTTTCCGATACTACTAAAATATCATACTCTTGGTTCTCCAGACAAATCATTCCTACAACTTCATCTTTATCGTTGGCTAATCTAATTCCACGAACCCCACTGGCATTTCTTCCCATTGGACGAACATGGCGCTCGTTAAATCTAATTGCTCTACCGCTCTTAACGGCTAGTAAAACTTCATTTTCTCCATTAGTTAAACGAGCTTCCAATAAAGTATCTTTGTCTCTAACTGTAATAGCATTAATACCATTTATTCTAGGACGACTATAAGCTTCTAAAGAAGTTTTCTTGATGACTCCTTTCTTAGTTGCCAGCATGATGAAATTATTTTTCACATACTCCTCGTCTTTTAAATCTTTGGTATTGATATAAGCGCGAACTTTATCATCACTAGGAATATTGATAATATTTTGAATAGCACGCCCTTTGGTTGTTCTGCTACCTTCAGGTATTTCAAATACTCGTAACCAGAATAATCTACCTTTTTCAGTAAAAAATAGCATATAATCATGCATACTAGCCACAAATAAGTGCTCAAGGAAATCCTCATTACGAGTGCTGGAACCTTTTGCTCCTCTTCCACCCCTATTTTGAGTTCTATATTCTGTCAGATTTGTTCTTTTTATATAACCTGCATGAGAGATAGTGATTACCACATCGTCATCTGGAATAGTATCTTCAATACGGAAATCGGCAGCACTATATTCTATCTGGCTTTTTCGCTCATCTCCATATTTTTCTTTAATTTCTAATAATTCAGTTCTAATGATATCCATTCTCATTTCCACATTCTCAAGAATTGCTTTCAAATGCTCAATGGTTTTCATTAATTCCTCATATTCGGCATGTAATTTCTCTTGTTCAAGACCAGTGAGATGACGTAAGCGCATATCGACAATGGCTCTAGCTTGAATTTCTGTCAAATCAAATCTGTTCATTAAAGACTCGCGAGCTTCATCAGGGCTTTTTGATGCTCTAATGATTTTAATCACTTCATCAATATTATCAGAAGCAATGATTAATCCTTCTAAAATATGAGCTCTTTTTTCAGCTTGTGATAACTCATATTTAGTTCTACGAATTACCACTTCATGACGATGCTCTACAAAATGATGGATAATATCCTTAAGGTTTAGAACTTCTGGACGGCCATGCACTAAAGCAATATTATTTACAGAAAATGAAGTTTGTAGAGCTGTGTATTGATAGAGTTTATTGAGTACCACATTGGTATTGGCATCTCGTTTTAACTCGTAAACTACTCTAATACCATCTCTATCAGATTCGTCACGGATATCGCTAATACCATTAATTTTTTTATCATTAACTAAATCAGCAGTTTTTTTAATCATATCTGACTTATTCACCTGATAAGGTAAACTGGTAGCTATAATCATTTCTTTACCCGATTTTGTCTCTTCAATAGATGTTTCCCCTCTCATAACGATTCTACCTTTACCGGTTTCGAAGGCATTGATAACACCATCGTAACCATAGATAATTCCGCCGGTTGGGAAATCGGGCGCTTTAATATACTCCATGAGGCCCTTTACATCAATATCATTATCATCGATATAAGCTAAAGTTCCGTTAATAACTTCTGTTAAATTGTGAGGAGCCATATTAGTAGCCATACCTACAGCAATTCCCGAAGTTCCGTTAACCAATAAATTGGGTATTCTTGTAGGCAGAACAGTTGGTTCTTTCAAGGAATCATCAAAATTCAACTGAAAATCTACAGTATCTTTATCGATATCGATAAGCATTTCCTCAGAAATTTTGCGCAATCTCGCTTCTGTATAACGCATAGCTGCTGGGCTATCTCCATCAATAGAGCCAAAATTACCTTGACCATCTACAACAGGATATCTTAAAGACCATTCCTGCGCCATTCTTACCATAGCATCATAAACTGATGTATCTCCGTGTGGGTGATATTTACCCAGCACCTCTCCTACTATTCTTGCCGATTTTTTATATGGTCGATTAGATAAAACACCTAGGTCTAGCATTCCGTATAAAACGCGTCTGTGTACTGGCTTCAGCCCGTCACGAACATCAGGTAAGGCTCTGGAAACGATTACTGACATTGAATAGTCAATATACGCTGATTTCATTTGCTCCGATATCCCTACCTTAATTATTCTTTCTCCTTCGTTCATAAAATTAATTCATGTAATTTGATAAGTATCAGGCTAAATTGCATCCTTACTCAAGATAAGAAAGCACCATAAATATGCTAGCCTTATACAAATTTAAAACTTAGTTTTTATAAGGATGCGAAGATAAGATATTTCTTCAAATATTATAGTGTTTTAAGTCATCAAACAATGAACAATTTTAACAAGTTCTTGTTGAAAAAAATCAGATTAATATCTATTTACACGTATATTTGTTAATAGTTTTGAAACAACATTGAAATAACTCAATATATCATTATGGAAGCAAAATTCTCCGCCCAGGTTAGGGAAGTATTATCGCAGAGCAGACAGGAAGCTATTCGCTTAAAAAATAGTTATATAGGCATTGAACATTTGTTCCTTGGGATTCTTAAAGAAGGTAATGGTCTTGCATTTCAAGTAATGTCGGAAGTGGGCTTGCCTCTTGAAATGATTAAGCTTAAAGTTGAAGACACCATCATTAATCATGACTCAAATAAAACTATTGATTCAAACATTCCTTTTGTAAGGCAAGCAGAAAGGATTATCAAATTAACATATTTGGAAGCAAGACGATTTCAGGCATCTGAAGTAGGCACCGAACACCTGCTTTTAGCTATTTTAAAAGATCCTGATAATATCATAACACAATTATTGGCTAAAAACAATATGGATTATGAGCATTTCAGTTCTTTAGTATCTCAATTTGATGAAAAATCTAATAGCCAGGAAGAGCGAAGTCAAGGTGTACAGGATGAAATACCCGGTGGTTTTTCTCCTGAACCCGGCGAAGGCGAATCTTTTAAAAAACCTTTTCAATCTGGTAGCAAAGGCGGCAGTTCTAAATCGGCTACTCCTGTTTTAGAGAATTTTGGTAGGGATTTAACCAAACTTGCTGAGGAAGACAGATTGGATCCAATAGTAGGACGAGAGAAAGAATTGGAAAGAATAGCACAGATATTAAGTAGAAGGAAAAAGAACAACCCTATCCTAATTGGTGAACCTGGTGTTGGTAAATCGGCTATTGCTGAGGGCTTAGCATTACGGATAGTAAATCGTCAAGTTAGTAGAGCTCTTTTCAATAAAAAGATATTCACCCTAGACTTGGCTTCTATTGTGGCAGGCACAAAGTATCGTGGCCAGTTTGAAGAAAGAATGAAGGCTATTTTGAATGAGTTAGAAAAAAATCCGAACATCATTCTTTTTATTGATGAAATACATACTATTGTGGGTGCAGGAAATGCCAGTGGTTCCCTTGACGCTTCCAACATGTTTAAACCTGCTTTAGCAAGAGGTGAACTCCAATGTATTGGTGCCACAACACTAGATGAATACAGGCAAAACATTGAAAAAGATGGTGCATTAGAAAGACGTTTTCAAAAAATAATTGTAGATGCTACCAGCCCTGAAGAAACCATCATAATACTTTCTAATATCAAGAAAAGATATGAAGATCATCATTTGGTTCATTATTCCAATGAGGCACTAAAGGCTTGTGTTGAATTGACAAACAGATATATTAGCGATAGATTTTTACCGGATAAGGCTATTGATGCCTTAGATGAAGCCGGAGCCAGAGTTCATATTACTCATATGAATGTTCCTAGTAGCATCATTAAAATAGAAAATAAAGTTGAAGAGACCATTAACCAGAAAAAAAACGCCATAAAACGGCAACAGTTTGAGCAAGCAGCCAAATTGCGAGATACTGAAAGAGAATATAAAGAGAAACTTGATGCAGCAAAAAGGAAATGGGAG
>Ga0256826_1001241_pt1 | contig 15855 bp, 14 predicted proteins | sample CV79metaG_FD_185975 | JGI IMG/M metagenome (GOLD analysis project Ga0256826, IMG submission 185975) | Hydrothermal vent microbial communities from East Pacific Rise, Pacific Ocean - CV79 | ecosystem: Environmental > Aquatic > Marine > Hydrothermal vents | place: Pacific Ocean: East Pacific Rise...
TACTATCCACATCTTCTCCAGCTACAATTAATTCGATTTTAACTTTTGGAATAAAATCAACCACATACTCAGCTCCACGGTAAAGCTCATTATGCCCTTGTTGTCTTCCATAACCTTTTACATCTGATACAGTCATTCCTGTAATTCCAGCTTCTGCCAAAGAGTCTTTTACATCTTCTAATTTAAATGGTTTTATAATTGCCTCTATTTTTTTCATTCTTTCTAACCTTTTTTGTTTAATTTTTATATATTAAAATGCTCGTTTAAATTCTGGGTAAGCCTCAAGACCACACTCATTTACATCAAGACCTTCCATCTCTTCATCTTTTGTTGCTTTTAAAGGAATAATTTTATTAATTGCAAATAGTACTATATAACTACTGATAAATGCAAATATTCCAACAACTACAATCCCTTTTATTTGACCCAAAAGTGTGATTCCCTCGCTTGGATTACTTGCAAATATTCCAACTGCTAAAGTCCCCCAAATACCATTTACTAGGTGAACAGACAATGCTCCAACTGGGTCATCAAGACGAAGCTTATCAAAAAATGGAACTGCAAATACAACTAACATTCCACCAATAGCACCGATTAAAATTGGTTGATAAATATTATATAAATCAGGTCCAGCAGTAATTGCCACAAGACCACCCAAAGCACCATTTAAAATCATTGTAATATCTAACTTTTTGTATCTAATATACATCATAATCCCAACAATAATAGCACCTGCTAGACCTGCTGTATTTGTATTCATAATAGTTAAAGCCACAGTATCAGCACTCTCTTTTGATGCGATTGAACCAACACTTCCACCATTAAATCCAAACCAACCAATCCATAATAAAAATGCACCAAGTGTTACAAGAGGTATATTAGAAGCTGGTATAACTTTAATCCCACCAGTTGAAGTATATCTACCTTTTCTTGAACCCATAATAAGTATAGCGGCTAACAATGCCCATCCACCAGTTGAGTGTATAACCGTACTTCCTGCTAAATCATACATATTTAAATCAAGTATAGTTCCATTAAGCATATCAGAACCCCAAGACCAATTTACAATAGTTGGATAGATAAAAGCAGACATTATTATTGCAAATAGTGCTAAAGGAAAGATTTTTGCTCTTTCACTTACACCACCACTCATAATATTTATAACTTTTCCAACAAATGCCATCTGAAATAAAAATGCTGCCCATTTGCTCATACTATCGCTTCCAAAATCACCAAAGGCAACAGAGTATCCAATAAGTAAAAAAGACATTGAAGCGATTGCATAAATCGCCGTATTCATCATTAAAACTGCTGAAACATTTTTTGTCCTTACTAATCCTGCCTCTAGCATTGCAAAACCTGGAACCATAAATATAATTAATACAAATGCAAAGATAGCAAAAAAGGTATCAATTACATACGAAACTTCTGGTGTCATCATATCTCCTAATATAATTATTTTTGCTCTTATTTTAACATAAATTATATAAGTAGATGTTAATATTAGATATTTTTTTCTTTTAATTCATCTATCCACTCTTTAAAAGAGGCTTCGCTAGGCATTCTCCAATCTGCACGAGGACTAAGGGATATTGTACCAACTTTTACACCATCAGGCATTGCATTTCGTTTAAATTGTTGAGTAAAAAATCTTTGTAAAAAGATTATTAGCCACTTTTTTATGGTCTCTAAATTATAATTATCAAAAGCATAATTTGCCATAAAAAGTATCTTTTTAGGCTCAGCACCATATTTAACAAAATGATATAAAAAGAAATCATGTAGCTCATAAGGTCCTATAATATCTTCAGTTTTTTGTGCTATCTTGTTATCTTGATGAGGTAGAAGCTCTGGAGAAATGGGAGTATTTAGTATATCTTCTAATATATCTTTTATCCTATCATCATATCTAAAATAATCTATTAAGTAAGATATTAAAGTTTTTGGAATACTAGAATTTAATCCATACATACTCATATGGTCACCATTATATGTACTCCAACCCAATGCAATTTCACTCAAATCTCCTGTACCAACCACTAAACCATTCTCTTTATTAGATATATTCATAAGTATTGTTGTTCTTATTCTTGCTTGAACATTCTCATAAGTTACACTTAAATCATCTATCTGATGACCAATTGCATTAAACTCTGCAAAAGCAATATCTTGAATATCTATCTCTCTAAGAGTTACATCTAAAGTATTACACAAATCAATTGCATTATTTTTAGTTCTATCTGTTGTTCCAAATCCAGGCATTGTAATTGCAATTATATCTTTTATGTCACGATTTAAAATCTTAAATGCTTTAAAAGTTGATAAAAGAGCTAATGTAGAATCTAACCCCCCAGAAATTCCTATAATTGCTTTTGGAATTTTAGTTATTTTTAATCTTGATGCTAAAGCATAAGCTTGAATATCTGTTATCTCTTTTGAAATTTTTTCTCTGATATTAGGATTAGATGGAACAAAAGGTTTTTTACTTATATATCTTTTTAACTCTTTAATTTGAGGTGTTTTATCTATGGTAATTAATCTAGTTGATGTAGTTAGACCATCAGAAAAAGAACTACTATTTAACCTTAAACCATTTAGTTTTTGTAAATCTATATCAGCATATAGTATACTACTCTCAAAATTGAATCTTCTGTTTCTTGATAATGTAGAACCATATTCACTAATTATTGCATCTCCACTAAAGATGGTATCACTTGTAGACTCATTAACTCCTGATGAACTATATATATATGTTGAGATTGTTCTTGCACTTTGAGTTCTAACTAACTCTTCTCTATAGTCTGCTTTTCCTACTAGCTCATTACTAGCAGATAAATTTAATATAATATTTGCTCCATTTATAGCCATCTGATTGCTAGGTGGAGAAAAACTCCATAAATCTTCACATATTTCAATCCCAAATACCATATCTAAATTATCACTAAAGAGTAAATCAACCCCAAAAGGTATCTCCTGATTTAATATATTAATAGTGCTATTTTTAACATCTTTCCCTGAATTAAAATATCTTTTTTCATAAAATTCATCTCTATTTGGAATGTATATTTTGGGAACAGCTCCTAATATTTTTCCATTTTGAATTACAATGGCAGAGTTATATAACCTATTTTGTTTTATAAGTGCCATACCTAAAACAACTATGCTATTTATCTCTTTAGTTGATTTTAAAATAGTCTCTAATGCTCTATATTGAGTTGATATAAGATGAGAATTTAAAAATATATCACCAATACTATATCCTGTGATAGAAAGCTCAGGAAATAAAACTATAGTTGAATTATTAAGATATGCTTCTTTAAGCAATTTTATAATCTCTTGTGAATTACTATTTGAATCAGCTAAAATAATTTTGGGAACAACTGAACTAACACGATAAAAGCCATACATATTTTTTTCCTTTTTAATCTATAATCTAATTAATTTTAATGGATTTATATGTTTTGAATTTTTTGTAGCTTGAAAAATTAATTTTTTTGATATTCTTCCTATAATATAACCTCTTTTTACTCGTTTACCTACTCTTATTGTTGGTGCAATACGCGAAAGACCTGCATATATTGTATGTATTTTTTTGCTATGAGATATTACAATTACATTTCCTAACATACTACTTTTTCCAGAGAATACAATTTTTCCAGATAAAACACTTTTTACTTTGCTATTACTTGATGGAGACTCAAGGGTAATAGAGTCATTGAATATCTTAATATTATAGATTGGGTCAGTATAAGAACCAAATCTTTTAGTAACAGTAGCATTTTCAATAGGTGATATTGTTTTTGAACCACGGTAATTAGTTACGGCTGTTTTATAATATGAGGAGTTGGAGTTTGTCTTGCTTTTACTACCCTTTTTTCTATGTTTTAATGCTTTTTTTCTTGCTCTTGCCGCAGCTTTTGCCTTATCTACATCTTTTGCCTTAAGAATATTTAAGTTTGCTAAAGTAGAACGAAGAGAAGCTTGTTTATCAATTATAACACTTAACTTTTTTTTGTATATACCTTCATTAGTTGCCAGTTTTGATAATAATTTTGCTTTTTTCTTCTTCTGCTTTTTAAAGTTTAATTTTTGATTTTCTATTCTTCTCATACTTCTTTTAATATCTTTTTGCTTTGATACAATAGTATTTTTTTTTCTTTTCCATTTACTTATATCACTCTTTAAATCTTGTAACTCTTTAATATTTTCTGTTTTGTAATGTGAATATAGCTCTCTGTATATGATGGAAGTTGGTGTATTTTTATCAAGCTCTTTCATGGCAAAAATTATTCCAAATTGATTTGAAAGAAGAGATAGAAACTGCATATTTCTTTTTTTAATCTCTTTTTCTGTATCTCTATATAATTTATTATACTCATCTAATTTTATTTTTGCTCTTTTATATAAAATATCATCTACTTTTTTTTGCTCTTTTAGTTTAATTAATTTATTATCTAGTTTTTGTTGTTCTAACTTTGTTTTTTTGATACTCTTTACAACTTCTGAAAGTTTTGCACTTGTGCTTCGTTTATCTCTTTTAACAACATTTAATTCTTTTTTAGATTTTTTTATTTTGGTATTAGTTGTTTCACCATTTAATATAAAAATTGATAATAGTAATATTAATATAACTCTCAATTTTCATCCTTTAACCTTGAAACAACTATAGATACAGATGTAATAACAATAAAAAGTGAGATACCCAACATTTTAAAAACATCATTAAATTCAAATATTAAATTACCATTATTAACCAATATATCAATCCCACTACCATTAACCCAATTATATTTTAAATATACAAAGAAAAGAGCAATAATAATGGTTGATATTATAGAATCAACTATAGCGATACGATACATTACGGCACTTCTTAAAAGTAGAGGAGCTCCAAATATCTCCATTACTTTCATTCTTTGTTTATGAACAAGACTCCATATCTCCATCTGTTTTACAATAAGAAAAAAGCTAACAACTGCAATAAATGAGATAAAAATTTTAAATACAAACTTTAAAAAAATAAATAATTTATAGTTTGAATCATGACTATTATCAAATGTCTCTACACTTTTAATTATGGGGCTTTTTTCTAAATCAGATTTAATTTCATCAATCTGTTTAATATCAAGATAGGTATCTAATTTTACATTATAAAAATAGGGAAGTAGTTTTGATAAATTTTTTTTACTTGACTCTTTTAATCCTTTTGAAATTTCATCAACAATAGCATCTTTTTTTATTAAATCAATAGAAAAAATATGTGGGTTTAAATTCTGTATAGATTCTAACTCAATCTCATCATGCACCACAACAAGCATACTATATTTATCTCTTAAACCATCTTCGTAACTAATAGTAGTTCTTTCAAAAACTAAAAAAAACTCTATTCCAATTAGTATAGCCATCAATGGAAATATAAAAGTAAGATGATTTTTAATGAATTTCATAGACTTCTCTATTTTCAATAATTAAATGTCTGTATGGTATAGAAAATATGGTGGGGATTTTATGAGTTACAACAATAACAGTAGTTTGAAGCTGTTCACAACTTGTCTCCATTAAATCCCAAATTACATTAGATGAGTACTCATCAAGATTTCCTGTAGGCTCATCTGCCAAAATCAAAAAAGGATTTTTAGATAATGCTCTAGCAACCCCTACTCTTTGTTGTTCTCCTCCACTAAGTTCTAATGGAAAATTATCAGCATATTCACTTAATTTTACATGTTTTAATAATCTTGTAGCTTGAGTCTTTTGTATATCTTTTGAATAACCATCTATGATTAAAGGTAAAACAACATTTTTCTCTACACTCCACTCATTAATAAGTTTATAATCTTGAAAAATAATACCTAAATGTCTTCGTAACTCTTGAAGCTTTTTTTTCTCTATTGTATTTAAATCAAGTCCTCCTACAACCAATTCGCCATTCATTGGAACAAGTTCTCCATAAAGTGCTTTTAATAGAGTTGATTTACCACTTCCACTAAGACCAGTAATAAAGACAAATTCTCCTTTTTTTATATCAAATGTAGCATTCTTGATTATCTCATTTTCACTATCATTATATGATAAAGTTAAATTAGAAGCCGATACTACACTAGACATTCAGATACTCCTGCAACTTTTTATGAGCCTTATAGTTTGTTAATGTTGATACTGGATTTGATGAAAAATATCTGCTCTTTGTTGCTATAAGAATATATTTATGTTCAGGTCTATCAAAACTACCAAATGCACATTTAATAAGTAACATATTATTATCAATCAAATAAGTTCTTTCAAAATGTATAAAAAATTCATCTTCAATAATAGCCTCTTTTGGTAATAAATCTACTATTTTTGGATTAAAAGAGATATTCTTAAAGTTAAAATCATATATATTATCTCTATTCTCACTAAGAGTTTTAGAGATTACAGTAACATCATATATATCTTTCTCTTGTCGTCTCCATCTTGCTTCATATTTACTTATCACACCTAAATCTTCATTCTTTTTTATATTAACCAAAATTTTAGGATAAGATAAGAATGTCTCTAACGAGTACCAAAAATATCTATCGCTATCTGTTCTAAGTTCTAATTTTCCATCCATCTTTAAAACTCTGCTAGACTCATCTAAAAAACTTCTGCTAATAACTCTTCTGTGTGGTTTTTTATCCCAAGGAACTGGAAAGTGAACAAAAATCTCATCTAAAATATTTGATGGAATCATCTCTAAAAGAAGCCTTGCATCATAATTAACTACCCATATATTATCTAATTGTTGAATATCTATCTGATTTAATAGTTGTTGGGCAGATGGAGTATGAATCTCTATACCAATATATAATTTATCTCTATTTTTGTTGGCTTGATATAGTATATGCTTACCACTTCCAAATCCAACCTCTATAGATACCTTCTCTTTAGAAAAATTAATATTTTCAAAATCTTTTATTCTTTTTAAATATTTAGAAGATATTGAAGCTTTTGGATTTTTATTTTGAATATTGGAACTTAAAATTGTTAAATTTAATCTAGTTGCTATTTCAGAAATTGCCTCTTTTAATAACTCCACTTTTAATGGTCTTGTGACTTTATCATATTTTATCATATAACTATTATCTAATTTTTTTAGATGAAGTAGGAACTCCTCATTTTTATAGTTAATAGCAAAAAGTTCATCATCACTATTTGAAACTATCGCTCTAAAAATTACAGTATCATCCAAAGTCTCTATTAGTTTAGTATTGAATTTTTTTACTTTAATATGTGGCATTGTGTATAAACCTTTATTGATTATTAATTGAGATGGATTGACTTATTTTATCTTTTTTGCTCTTAAAATTTATTTAAAGTAATATATTGTATTAAAATTATCCATATATCGCTTGGCAATTGCTTTATCATAGATTATTATAGAGTTTTCATCATTCTTATTATTCGCTTTTTTTGTAAAATTATATGAACCAGTAATAACAACCTCTTTATCTATAATAATAACTTTACTATGTAATTTTTTTGGATTTTTATCTAAAATTACTGAGATATTATTATCTTTAAGCAAATTATATTTTGAATACTCTTGAAAACTATTTTGAGTTTTATCAAAAATACCTCTAATCTTAATACCTCTATTTTTAGCTTCAATTAAAGCATTAGCAATATTAAAGTTAGTAAATGCAAATGCTAAAAAATCAATAGAGCTTTTTGCTTTGGAGATAATATCTATAATCTTTTTTTCAAAATTTGAGTCAGGAGAAAAATATACACTTACTCCATCAGAAATATATGGCTTTAATTTAACTTTGCTATATTTAAATAGTAAATTAAACTTCTTTTGATAATACTCTATAATTTTACTATCAGTTATTCTCAAAAAATTATCATCATTTCTATAAAATGAATATACGGTATAGTTTCCAGAACCAATCCAAAGAGTCTCTTTATCAATAATTAAAATCTTATTGTGCATTAAAGAGGAGTTTGTTTTATCATCTAAGACATCTATTCCTGAATTAAGAAGTTGTTTGAAATATCTCTTTTTAATCATCTTATTATCTGTAAAAACCCGAACTTTAACACCTCTTTTATGGGCATTAATAAGTGATTTAACAATATATCTATTTGTTAGATAATACATCTCCATATTTATAGATATTGATGCATGGTTTATATCATTTATGATTTTATTATCAATACCATCTTTATAATATTTCCCACTTATCTTGGAAAAATATGGTTCTATCTTTAAAAAACTATAATTTTCTGCTCCTAAATAAGAGAGTAATAGTATAAAAAATAGAATATATCTAATCTTTATCACTATTTGCTCTTACTTTGAATATGTTCAACAACTATATCTTTAACTTTCTCATATATAAAAGAGTTTTTAAATCCATCTATCTTTCCACCACTTGCATTTGGATGTCCACCACCATTACCAATCTCTTGTGCCATTAAAGAGACATCAAGTTTATCATTACTTCTTAGTGAAAATGAACCACGGCTACTTATGTCCATATAAAAATCATAATCAGGATTATCTATCAAAAATTTATTTCCTATAATCGAAGAACTTCCTATATTATAACCTAATACCCCTTTATAGTTTTTATAAAATATCTTAAATCTATCCTTATCTTTACCTAATAAATCTGTAATATATGAGGCAACAAGATTATCTTTTGTATCATTCTTTTTATCTATAAAAAACTCTTTTTTAATTGAGTGTAGTTTATCATCTAATAATATATTAGAATCTTTTTCAGATATTACAAATTTTATGGAATCTATTAAAAAGAGTTTATACTCTCTATCATTATTAGGAAAGACTATTTTATTTATCTCTCTTGAGCCAGAAATCATTCCCAAACAAACTTTACCTAATTCAAAAAACTTATCATCACTAAGCCATATATCAATAGCATTAATAGTCTTAACTATATCTAGTAGTTTATTCTCTATATCAAATTCATACTGATTTTGTAACCAATTATATGTAATTAAAGTGGCAGATTTTGAACTATCAAGATGATACCAACTATATCTATCAGCAGAAGTTTGACCAGTCGCATGATGGTCTAAAAGTTGAAGATTAACACCTAACTCTTTAGCCTCTTTATCTAACCATGAAGACTCTTTTGGAGTTAAATTTAAATCTGTAATTAATATTAAAATATCTTGATTTGGATAAAATAGTTTACTCTTTTTTATATCATAAATTATCTCTTTTATCCTAGATGTAACTTCAGGTCCATAATTAGCATTATAAGAGTTTATTTTATTAAAATATTTATCTGTTAGATATTGACATCCATATCCATCTAAATCAATATGTGAAAGGTGAAATACTTGACTCATTTAATTATGTCTCCTAATGTTAATTCATATAAAAAACTATCTATCTTAGATTGAAAATTTGCTAAAAATGGAGATATATAGCATGTACCTATTGTACCATTTGGGCAAGTATCACTATATTGTGTACAGTCAAAAATTGCAGGAGCTTTACCCTCTGCGGCTAAGATAATACTATATATTGTAATCTCATTAACCTCTTTGGATAAAATAAACCCACCATGTGCCCCTTTACGAGACTCTAAAATACCATTTTTTGCAAGATTTTGAAGAATCTTTGCCAAAAAACTCTTTGGAATACTTAGCTCATTGGCTATTAGTTCTGCACCCATTGGCACATTTGAGTTTTGTATTTTACCCAATGATAAAAGTGCATACTCACTAGCTCTTGTTAATAACATATTAGCCTTTTCTTAGTTTAATTGAGATAATTTTACTCTAATTTGTATTAGAGACTCTTTTTTTAAAACCACATCTTTTTTATCATCATAAAGAGGGTAATAAAATATAATAAAATAAGTAAGTTTTTGTGATTCTTACTTGTTATATAATCTTTAAGCCATATTCCAATAAATACTCCAATTAGTGAAGATATTGCAACAATAAAACCATTCTCTAAATCTATATTATTACTGCTTAATCTTCCTATTAATCCAGCCATTGATGAGAAAACGACAAAAAAGAGTCCAGCACTAATTGCCTTTTTTATTGGGTAGTGCAGTATTCCAGCTAAGATAGGTGTCAGCATAACAGAACCACCAATACCTAAAGTGATAGCAAAAACTCCAATAACAATACCAATTGTTAAAAGAACTACCCAGTGAATAGAGTTATTAATAATAGAATCTTTTTTCTCTTTAGAAAAAATTAGTTTAAAAAGAGCAAATAGTATAATAAAAAGAAATAGATATTTTAAAATTTCACTTGGAATATAAGGAGTTAATAAAGAACCTCCAAAACCACCTAAAAAACCACCTATGCCTATAAAAATACCATCATTAAGCTCTAGTGAACCCTTCTTATAATTTAAGTAAGAACCATATATAGAGGTAAATACCATCTGTATAATAGATATTCCAACAGCACTGTTAATATCTAATCCAATAATAAGTAGTACAGGGACTAAAATCATCCCTCCACCAATTCCAAAGAAACCAGATACTACTCCTACAATAATTCCAATGATAATAAGTTCTATTCCCATAATAATCTACTCTCCTGCAGCCTCTCCCATACCCCACATAGGCATAAAGATACCCAAAGCCATAAGCGTAACCAAACAAGCAATAAAGAACATCATAATAGGCTCAATATAAGCCGATAAGTTATCAATTAAATCTGTAAACTCTGCATAGTAGTAATTTGTAACTTTCTCTAACATTAAATCTAATTGTCCACCCATCTCACCAGCTTTAATCATCTGTATAAGCATATTTTCATATATTCCTGTTTCAATAATAGAATCTGTAAGACTTTTACCTCTACCAATATTTCCATTAATACTTCCAAGTTTTTCTTTAAGAATCTCATTATCAACCATTCCAACAGCAGTTTCAAGTGCTTCATTAACTGGAACACCTGATTTTACAAGTTCTCCAAAAATAAGACTATACCTATGCATAGTAGAGAGAAATATCGCCTTACTAACTAATGGAAATTTTGGATGAATTAGAATCTTATCCGTTCCATATTTCCAACCCTTATTATTTTGATATAAATAACCATGAATTTTAATAGAGCCAAATAATACAACTAGAATTTGCCATAGATATGTTCCCATATAATGCTCTAAAAATAGTAATATTCTAGTTGGAAGAGGTAGTTCTGTTTTAAGTGCTTCAAAAATCTCTTTAAACTTTGGAACAACTGCAAGAATTAGAATGGAAAATGCCACACCCATTGCAATAAGAGTATTCTTTGGTCCCTTCATTGCCTTTTTAAATTTTTTATTATTCTCTAAAATATCTTCTAATATAGTTGCTAGTTTAGTATAAGCTCCTGATATATTACCTGTCTTTTCTCCTAAATCGGTCATAGCAATAGTAATATTTCCAAAATCATGCCTATATTTTTCCATAGATTCAGAGAGACCTTTCCCTGCATTAATATCATCACATAAACTTTGATATATCTTTTTTAATTTTGGATGTTCTGCATGAAGTGCCACCTCTTCAAGAGTGTCATTAATAGGAATCCCAGCATCTGTCATAACAGCTATCTGCTTGATAGTTGCTACTTTTTGCATCTCGGGAATACTCCCTTCCATCCCACTATTAATAGCTTTTATAATATTTTGAAAAGAGTCTTCAACAGGAGCAGATGTCTCTTTTGCCCTTACAATAACAGCACCTTTAAAATCTTTTTTAGCTTGTGCAACTGCTGCCATTTTATTGGGAGCTTTAACTATCTCATCACTTTTTGTACCTTTATTAATAATCGTTACATTAAAATACTTCATTATAATCTAGCCACTCTAAATACCTCTTCAACTGTAGATTTTCCCTCTAATGCTTTACGAACACCATCACCAAACATAGGAACAAAACCATCTTTAAATGCTAACTCTGTCATCTCTTCTTTTGAACCACCAGCAGCAATTAGTCTTGAAAACTCTTCACTAATCTGTAAAACTTCTGAAATCATCTCTCGTCCACTATAACCAGATTGATTACAATCTTTACAACCCTCACCTTTATAAAACTGATAATTTTCTGGTAAATACTCTCTGATTTCATCTATAACTTTTGCATTTAATGTATCTTTAACAGTACATTTAGAGCATAATTTTCTAACAAGTCTTTGAGCTTGAATAGCAACCAATGCACCACTTACAAGATAACTTTCAATTCCCATATCTAAAATTCTTGTAACAGCACTAATAGCATCATTTGTATGAAGAGTTGATAAAACTAAGTGACCAGTAAGAGCAGCTTGAATAGCAATTCTTAATGTCTCTTGGTCTCGAATTTCCCCAATCATTATCTTATCTGGATCCTGTCTAAGAATTGAACGCAGGGCATCTGCAAAACTTAATCCTGCTGCTGCATTTACATGAACTTGCTGAATACCATTCATTTGGTACTCAACTGGGTCTTCAACTGTAATAATTTTATCTCTTACATCTCTAATAGCATTTAATGCTCCATATAGTGTGGTCGTTTTACCACTACCAGTTGGTCCAGTTACCAAAACAATTCCATAAGGTACATCAATACTATCTGTAAATTTATTGTAGTTATCACCATTCATACCAGCATCTTCAAGTCTAATCATAACTTTTGATTTATCCAAAATCCTCATAACAATTGATTCACCATGAAGAGTAGGGAGTGTTGAAACCCTAAAATCATAAGGATTTCCTGCCACTATCATAGAAAATCTACCATCTTGTGGTTTTCTTTTTTCTGCAATATCTAAGCTTGATACAAGTTTCATTCTTGATGATAACGGAGAAAATATATCTTTATCAAATGTAAAAACCTGTACTAGCATACCATCAATCCTACATCTTACAATACAATTTTTTTCTGTTGCTTCAATATGAATATCACTCGCTCTTGATGTGATTGCTTGTCTTAATATAATATGAATAAGTTTTAAAACAGCAGGAGATTCATCACTATCTCTCTCTTCCATAGATGTATCTTTTAAATCATCCCTAATATCAGTGATAAGCCCTTTAACGCTCTCATTAATCTCAAATCTTTGTAGATACTCTATAATCTGTCTAGGTCTAGCAATTGCTATATTAATTGGCTTTCTAGGAAAAATTCTCTGCATAACATCTTGAGCTTCCATATTCAAAGGGTCAGCAAATATAATTGTTATACTAAGTTCACTCTCTTCAGCTGGAATTACACTATATTTTAGAAGTTGTTTATATGGAGTTTTAGCAAATAGTCTCATATCTAAATCAATCTCATCAATATCAATAAATTCTACATTCAGCTCTTTTGATACAAGCTTTAAAATCCTGCTAATATTCATCCCCTCAATCTTCTCAAGATGGGCAAGATTAATCACACCTTCACGAATTTTTTTTGCTAAAAACTCTTCAACAATTGTAACTTCAACAAATTTATGCTCAATTAGATTCGCAAAATTTACTTTAAGTGGATTTGGACGATGTCTAACCAAATAAGAGATACTATCTTTTTTTAAAATTTTCTCTTTTAACATTATTTCAATCAATTTAACCATTTTACACTCCTTTTTATTACCATCTTAACTTTAAATAACTATACTACTTTTTATTAATAAAATTTTCTAATAGTTTTTTAGCCCTTATAGAATTTTTCTTTTTTAAATAAGACCTCAAAATATGTATAGCTTTTGCATTTTGACCTCTAGCTTGTTTTGCTTTTGCATAAATTAACCAACTCTCTTCTAATTCATCATTTAACTCATTAGCAATAAATGCCCACTCTTCAGCTTTTTTATAATTTTTCTTTTCATAATATAATCTTGCTAAAAATAGTGCATCTTCTGGGTCTTGAGATAAAGAGAATCTTTTTTCAACATCTTTATACTCTTTACTGCTCTTTTTTATATATATATACTGTTTTTCATGTCTCTTTTCTATCTCTTCTTCTAATATCTCATTTTTTGTTTTAACTTTTGGTAATTTATCATCTAATATCTTTTCTTCAAAAAATGGTTCACTAATATTTTCTTCATAAATAGTATCATTAATATCAAATATATCATCACTTATATTTAAATCAACAATAGTATCATTTCTCTCTTTAATTATTAAAGTATTTGTTTTATTAACCTCTACTATCTTCTCTTTTTTTACTGTATTATCTACTGGTATCTCTTCTTCTTTAAGATATGTTTTGGATAAATAGTTATATTTATTAATAATAAATCTATCTACAATCACTTTATAATTTATATATACTCCCATTAAAATTAGATAAAAAAAGAGTATAAACCATGGTATAGATTTTTTTAATTTATATCTAAACCACTTTTTTTCTAGCTCCTTCATACTATTCATTTTATATATCCTAACCTTATCGCTGCCATTTCAATAAATTTTTTTGAAAATCTTTTAGCATTAATTTTATATTTTTCATCTAAATCATAATATTCGTAAATCTCAAATGTTTTAAACATCATCTTGTTACACTCTCTAAAATTTCCTTTTGTAAGATTATATATAAGATTAATATGTTTACTTTTTATTGTATCTGCTATATCAAACATATTGTGTTTTAATAACTTTTTATGAATATAATTCTTTAGCTCATCTTTACTAACATTTACAAGCTCTATACTCTCCCATATTCTTGTTTTAAAATGCTCTTTTGCTATTAAATCTTCATTATCAGTTTTGTGCATAGAAATTACAAATTTTATTGCTCTAGTATCAGATAAAATTCTTATTTTTTCAAGCATATTTGTATCATACATTTGTGCTTCATCTAATAAAATAATAACCTCTCTTTTACCTTGAATACTCTTACAATAATCTATCAAAGTTGTAAAGTTTACTTCTGTATTTTTAGGAAGCTCTTTAAGAGTTACAACTTTAAAAAATTTTCTAAAAAATTCTCTTTGGTCAAGAGAAGGAGCATCAAAATAGTGAATCTCTTTTTGATATTTAAGATTTTGATATATACGATTTAATAAAATACTTTTACCAGTTCCTGGTCGCCCATAAAGAAGAATCATTTTTAGAGGTCTACTAACACTATCATATATAAGATTATATGAATATTCAGCAGACTCTAACTCTATATATTCATCAATATCTATTGAATCAATAAATATATTTTTTACCTTATTATATCTACTCATATCTAAGTTTTTTATACCCTAAATCTTTAAGAGATATATCTCTTGAGCTTTTTATAATATGTGGTGTTATAATAATAACTAACTCTTCAACTCTTTCAATCTTCTCCTCTTTTTTAAACATATATTCTAAAAGAGGTAAATCTCCTAAAAGTGGTACTTTTGTTGTTTTAAAACCATTTTTTGTAGATATTAAGCCACCTAAAACGGCATGATGACCATCTTTTATAGTAATTACAGATGCTATCTGTCTTCTAATTAAGTCTGGTGGTATAGTTCTAACCACTCCTGAATCAGAAGATACTGTTGAAGCTGTATCTGTAATTGATGGGTTAATTTTAAGGGTTATCATACCATTAGGAGATATTTCAGGAGTAATATCAAGCAGTATACCTGCAAAGACAGAGCTAACCGTCTCTCCTTCTGATGATGTAGCTCCACCACCAGATGATGCTACAGAACTTGATTTGATTTTATAAAATAACTCTTTACCTACACTAATAAGAGCTGGTTGATTATTAAGTGTTAAAACTCTTGGACTTGATATAGATTTAACATCTCCTTGTGTTCCTAAAAATCTAATCAAATCTTTAACTTTTGCACCAGTTCCTATCTCAAAAATAGAACCTCTTGAAGATGATGTATCTGAACCGTCAGCAGAACTTGTAGTATCCATAGTCATTGGAAAATCACCACCACCTTCAGTTAATG
>Ga0256826_1001242_pt1 | contig 15852 bp, 13 predicted proteins | sample CV79metaG_FD_185975 | JGI IMG/M metagenome (GOLD analysis project Ga0256826, IMG submission 185975) | Hydrothermal vent microbial communities from East Pacific Rise, Pacific Ocean - CV79 | ecosystem: Environmental > Aquatic > Marine > Hydrothermal vents | place: Pacific Ocean: East Pacific Rise...
TCTAGGTGGCTATAGAGAGAGGGAAACGCCTGGTCCCATTCCGAACCCAGAAGCTAAGCCTCTCATCGCTGATAATACTGCATCTTTCAGGTGTGGAAATGTAGGTCGCTGCCTAGTTACGGTCATAAATTTCTTATACACACTTTTCATATTTATATTTCGTTAGTAACAAACTCATGTACATATGTACACTTCGCTTATTACTGCCTCGTATAAACATAAAAATTGTATATAATAAATTTATGACGGCGTCATTTTATTAATTTTTGAATTTGGATAAGTATGAAATTGAATTTAGAATGGTCAGATTTCTTAGATGAAGAACTAAATTCGTCAAATTTTAAAAACTTACAAATTTTTCTTAAAGAAGAATATAAATTAAAAACTATTTTTCCTAATTATGAAGATATATTTCGTGCTTTTAATTTAATAACTCCTCAAGATGTTAAAGTTGTAATAATTGGGCAAGATCCTTATCATGGTATCAATCAAGCAAATGGTTTAGCTTTTTCAGTTTATAAACAATGTAAAATACCGCCATCACTTAAAAATATTTTTAAAGAGTTAGTTGATGATATAGGATGTACTTACCCTTTAAATGGAGATTTAACTAAATGGTCTAAAGAGGGTGTGCTTCTTATTAATAGTGTACTTAGTGTTGAACAAGCCAAAGCTAATTCTCATAAAAATATTGGTTGGGAAATATTTACTAATAGTGTTATAAAAAAATTATCAGATGACTTTAAAAATATAGTTTTTATTCTTTGGGGAAATCCATCACAAAAAAAGGAAGTATTAATTGACTCTACTAAGCATCTAGTACTTAAAGCTCCACATCCATCACCTCTTTCATCATATAGAGGATTTTTTGGCTCTAAGCCATTTTCACAAAGTAATCATTATCTAAAAGAGAATAATAAAAAAGAGATAGACTGGTGTCTTAGTGCACAACAAACTTTGCTGTAACTGCTAAATGGTCTGAATAACCTTTACCTTTATGTTTTCGTATCTTTGCACGAGATACTTGCCATCTATAAATTTGTTTCTTTTTAAATAAATAATCTTTTGAAAAATTACTGATACTATTATGTATATATGATATATTTTTATTATCTAACAATGACTGAGATATAAGTATATTATCAAGTGCTTCTTTCTTACCACGGTATATATATGAATATCTATTTTGTTTATTTGTGTCATACCAAAGATTATAAAAGTTGTTTTTTTGTACCTCTACATGTAGAGCATCTTTTGTCTGTTTTATAGTTCTGAGTACATGGTTTATTCCTGTATTGCCATTTGTATCATTATGTTTTCTTTTCTTTATAAATATCTTGTATTCTTCATAGTGTGAATTGAAATCACCAAGTATAATTATGTTCTTTTCATAACCTATTTGTTCAATTCTATCCCTTAGAATTTTGGCAGACCTAACTCTCATACTCTCAGGTCCAGCTTTTGATTTCCAATGATTTGTAAAGATATATAGTTCTTTATCATTTATTTTAAATTTTGTTTCAAGTATATTTCTGTATTTATATGAGTGTGTTACAGTCAGCTCTTTTGAATAGACAAATGGTAATTTACTAAGTATAGCTACTTTAATAGCTGTATTTTTTTTATCTGCAATAGAATAGTATTTGTAATATAAACCTTTTTGTTTCAAAGTAAATCTTAAATCTAGAAGAGCTTTTTTAGAGTGTATCTCCTGAAGAGATATAATATCTGCATTTATATCTTTAATGACAGTAGATAAGTTGTTTAACTTAATTTTATAGTTTTTTTTATTCCAAAGGGATTTTTTATATGGTTGATACTCCTTATATTTATAACCTTTTTTTTCTAAATCAAAAAGATTTTCTACATTATATGTTGCTATTTTCAATCTTGTTTCTCCATATAAAAATGATAGTAGTAAAAATAAAAGAGTAATAACTTTCAATTATAAAATACCATTAAGTCTTAAAAGCTTGTCTGGATTTGGTTCTCTATCCATTAATTCTTTAAAAAGAGTAGACATGCTTTTAGCACCACCACCATTAAGAACTATACTTAAGTATTTTTTAGCAGTTTTAGAATTAAATATACCTTCATCAACAACAGCAAAAAATGTATCAGCACTTAAAACTTCTGCCCATTTATAACTATAATATCCAGCTGCATACCCACCTGCAAAAATATGAGCAAAGCCATTTTGAAACTTGTTATATGATGGTGCCTCTATTAGTGCTGTATCTTTTCTAATACTATCTAGTAAAGCTTGTACTTCATCAGCTTGATAAACCTTTGAATGCAGTTTAAAATCAAAGATAGAAAACTCCAGTTGTCTAAGCATTCCAGATGCTGATAAAAAATTCTTACTTTTTACAAGTTTAGCTATCATCTCATCAGGTATAATTTCTTTAGTTTTATAATGACTTGCAAAAAGTTTTAATACACTTGGTTCATAAGCAAAGTTCTCTAAAAATTGTGATGGAAATTCAACAGCATCCCACTCAACTCCATTTACTCCACTTACTTCATTTTCATCTACAGTACTTAGCATATGATGAATAGCATGACCCATCTCATGAAATAGTGTGACAACATCATCATGTCTTAAGAGTGATGGGTTATTTTTACTTGATGCTGGGAAATTACAAACTATAAAAGCAGATGCTAATTGTTCTGAATTGTCTTCTCTTTTACAATGAGTTTGAAAATTATGCATCCAAGCTCCACCTCGTTTAGATTTTCTTGCCTCTAAATCTAAGTAAAGTCTTGCGCGGAGTTTACCATCAACATGTAGGTCATATGAAAAAGCTTTATCATCCCAAAGTTTTTCCGTTACTTTTTTGAACTCTATATTAAATAGTTTATTTAAAAATGTAAACATACCATTTACTACATTTTGTTGTTCAAAATAAGGACGATACAACTCCTCATCTAAATCATATTTTTCTTTTTTTAATATCTCTGAATAGTAAGCAGAATCAAAACTTTCTAACTTTTTATCGGCAATACTTTGAAGTTCTTTTAATTCTTCTTTTGCTTGATCTTTTGAGTTTGTTATAAGTTTTTGTAAAAATCCTATAACTTCATCCTCAGTTGTTGCCATTTTTGTAGCTATTGAATACTGGGCATAATTCTCAAAGCCAAGTAAGTTAGCCATCTCATTTTTAAGTACTAACAACTCATCTATAATTTTAGCATTCTCAGGTGCACGAGTAACATAAGCTTTATATAGTTCCTCTCTTATCTGTACATTTTTACCATAAGTCATATAAGCTATATATGATGGCATTTGTAGAGTGAATTTATATTTAATTACTCCATCCTCTTCAAATTTTGCAGTTTCTAAATCACTAGCAGGAATTCCATCTATATCTGCATCATCTGTAATAATTTTTTCATAAGCATTTGTAGCATCTAGTAAATTTTGAGAAAAGTTATTTGATAATTCACTTTTTTTGATATTTATCTCTGCTAATCTTTTTTTAGTATCTTCATCTAAGTGAGCTCCACTTAATTCAAAACCTTGAATATTTAACTCTAAAACTCTAAGTTGTTCATAGTTTAAAGAGTTTTTTTCATTTTCTTGTATCTCTTTATATGATTTATACATATCTATGTTTTGTGATATTTTTGTAGAATATTCTGTAATGATTGGTAAAGATTCTGCATATATCTTTTGAGTTTTTTCAGAATTATTTACAGAGTTAAGATGTGAAAGTGGAGTGAAAAATTGCTCTAAATTTTCATCCATCATCTGTATTGGTTTTACAAAATTTTTATAAGTTTTTTTCTCTTGTTTTAAAAAAATATCTATTTTTTTTTCGTTATCTTGAAGTTTTTGTTTTAACTCCGTTATAAAACTATCTAAATCTATTTTAAATTCTAAAAATTCTTTCATTTGTTATTAATCCTCATCTCTTTTATGTTTTTTTGCACCGTATTTGTTTATTAAGATATCATCATATTTATCTGCATACTTTAGTAATCTTTTAAAGGCTACTTTACCCTCTTTTAAAGTAAGTGATGAGTCTACAATTATGTAAGAAAGATAGATGCTATTATCATTTATAGAAAATTGTAAGTATGATAGTTTATTGTTCTCTTCCAATAAATAATCATAAATAGCATCTATATTTTCACTCGGAATAGCACAAAGTTTTGCTTCCCCTATAATAATTCCATTATCATAGTAAGATATTTCTATCCTTGCACTTCCATTATCAACAATCCATGATGCTTGACTTCGTCTAGCTAATGTTACATTTTCATTAAGTTCAGCTAAAATATTTTCAACTACCTTAGTAGCCCCTGTTGGTTTATAACCTTTTCTCCTAAGTTTTGCAATTTCAAGTTTAACACCACATTGGGGACAGTAGTCATTGCTTATTATAGTTTCTTCAATTAGGTTTTTACATGATGGACATTTTATAATGTTTTCTTTATTTAAGAGTTTAAAACTATCTATTGCTTCTCTTACATAAAAATATGGGAGTGAAAAACCAAGGTTATTAGCATTTTGGATTATGAAAGTATTTACACCTACTACTTCTCCATCTGTGTTTAGTAGTGGTCCACCAGAATTTCCAGGATTTATTGCTGCATCCATTTGAATGTATTCTAAATCACCTTGAAGTCTTGAGGCACGAGAAATAATACCTTCAGTAACAGAATAATTAAGACCGTAAGGGTGACCAATTGCTATTGTAGTATCTCCATCATGGACCTCTGTGCATGTAAGTTCTAAAGAGTTTTTTGGCTTATCAAAATCAAGTTGTATAAATGCTAAATCAAGATAAGAATCATCATATAGAACTTTAGCGATACTCCTAGGTATGCTTTGAGACTTTATAACTACTTCTTGTAGTCCAGATACTACATGAGAATTTGTAATAATTAAATCATCAATAATAAACCCAGTACCACTACCGTATGGAGTCATTATTTGAATAATGCTTTCTATATTATCTTCAAGTATATTTTGAGTATTCATAATTTATATCTCCTCAAAATTTAGGTTTTGTAATTGTAAGTAAAAACTATTATAAAACTCATTTTCTGAACTAAAGTTTAGTGCTGAACCAAAAGTCTCTAAAGATTTATATTTTGATAAATATGGTGTTATTGCGTCATCTATTTTAGTGATTATCAGTCTTTTAGAAAAACTTTTTGTATTTATATCATAAAGTATTTGATAATCCAGCTTTTTAAAAAAATCTGGGTTTTGAATTTCAACAAGAGTATGTAATAGTTCTTTAACAACAGGATTAAGACCATAGTTATAAAGAACATAAAAAGATATATATCTATAGATACTTGGAATTATTTGATTATAACGATTGTTTTTATACCATCTTATTTTTGTTAGTGTTTCATTTATAAATATATTTATATCTTCAGAAGAGGTTTTATCCATTGGATTAAATGTGTATTTGGCATTATAAAAATTTTGACTAAATTTTTGAAAACTCATATCTTTTAATTTATCTAAATATAGCTTGAGTTCTTCATTTTTTGATTCTGAACTTGTATTTTCTTCTCCAAAAAACTCTTGTACTTTTTTAGTTATTTTTTGAAATATATCATAATGAGGTACGAGTAAATAATCAATCTTAAATAGTGTACTCAAATAAATAAAAGATTGCATACCTGCATTGTCATTGGATGGTAGTATTTTTATTTTTTCTTCAAGCTCTTTTATCCATATATGAATAAAGTCATATTTTATTTTTAGTTCTTCTTCATTTATTGCTTTTAAATGCTTTATATCTTCTAATGTACTTTCGTTAAATTCAGATTTTACATATTCTTTATCAAAATCAGCATTAAGTGCTAACTCTCTTAGTGGAAAGAAAACTTTTTGAGGGCTCATTGTAATGTTGTCATGAAAGAGTTTAAGTTTTATATACTCATCATCACAAAAATAATAGGCATAAGTAAATTGATAATTTCTTTCTAATATGCGTCTTTTTAAAGCAACACTTGCATTTCCTTTTTTTATTAAAATAACTTCAGCTTTTAGGTTTTCTTTTGTTATTAATCCAGTTATTTTTGCACAACCTTGAAATATAGTAAATTCTAGTTTATCTTCTACTCTTGAAGTGATAATATTTTGATTTGATATATCATTTGTAAAATTTTCTAATGAATTTAAAAAGTATTCATAAGCATCCAATATATTTTTACTTTCAAAAGCTTCATAAGATTTTTCAAAAAGTTCTTCTTCATCTGGAGCAATATTGGCATTTATTCCACGACCAAAGGGGTGTTTATGTGTTGTATTAGTTGTGAAAAAATCTAACCAACTCATGCATTCATCCATATAAGTAATGCAAAGTTTATAATAGTCATTATAATAAATCCTGTTTTGTAAAATATAAGAGGTGAGCGTTCAATAAGTGATGCTTCTTTGGAAAAAAATGGTTTAACCTTTTGTGGTGATTTTAATTCATGTGCCATTTCTGAATAATGAGAATATCTAAGTTCTTTGTCAATTGAAATTGAACGTAATATTACACTATCTAGCCAATCTGGGATATTTTTATTGTAAATACTTGGCTTTTTTGCTTCTTTAAATGTTGGTGTTTGAAATGGTTCTATCTCACCATATGGATATTTCCCTGTTAAAGTAAGATAGAGAGTAATTCCAATAGAAAATATTTCACTTGATTCACTTATTGATTCATTTTGAAATCTTTCAGGTGAAAGATAGCTTGGAGTTCCAGCTTTTGAGTCAGTTGAAAATATCTCTGTAATGCTTCCAAAATCTATTATTTTATAAGTTATATTTTCATCATCATCTTTATCAATCATAATATTTTGAGGTTTAATATCTCCATGAACTAAGTCAAAATTTACTAAATATTGGCACATTTTAAGTAAAGTTTTTGCTAATAAAACAGTATCGTCTATGCTGATATGCTTATGTGTAAGATACTTATCTAAATCTTCACCTTTGAAATGTTGCATAACATAGTAACGAGCTGTACGATTTTTAGGAATAACTGCTTTTGGGAAAAAATCTGCTTTTAGTCGTTTTGCATTCCAAGCTTCTTTTACAAATAAATCTAATATATTTTCATCATCTACTGCTTCAACTGGTGCAAATTTTAAAACATAGTCTTTTGTTTTTTTATGTACTAACCATGTACGTTCATTCTGTATAAGTGGTTTTATGAGTTGATAACCATTTATTATTTGATCTTTTTTTAAGCTTTGTGGAATATCTAGTTTTTGTTGTTTTAGAGTTGTTAGTTCATCAGCTTGTAATATATCTATAACAACAGCTGTTGTATCATCTGGAAGATTGTCATTTTCAAGCTTAGAAGCTTTTTTGACTAAAGAATGAGATCCTCTAAGTAAGCCAGTCTTTAGTTCTCCATCATCTAAGATATTATAAAGTCCATCAGAACAAAGAAGAATCTTGTCATTTTTTTCTATAATATTTTCAAAGTAAAAAGGCTGAACATTGTTTTCTATACCAATAGCTTTAGTAAGAACATTTTCAAAACCTTTTTCATCCATAGCATGGTCAAAAGATAGTTGATTTAATTTTTCATTTCTATAAAGATATACACGACTGTCACCAACATTAGCACCATAAAGTCTATTACCTTGAATAACTACAATAGTTAAAGTTGTAACAAGTTCTGAAGCCTCATAGTCAATTTGAGATTCTTGGTAAAGGATATAGTTAATTGATTCTATAAAAGATTTTATAGATTTTTCAATACTCCAAGTTTTAGGGCGAATTTTGAAGTTATTTATAAGATGCTTTGTAGTTCTTTTAGCAGCTTCACCACCTTCAATAGCTGAACCAACCCCATCACAAACTACAGCTATAGTTAAATCACCAATAGTCTTTACATCATAAAAATCATCACCTGTAAGTTCTTTTTGTTTGGCAAGAGAAAATCCAGAAGTTTTTATGTTGCTTTTTGGCATTTATTTTCCTATATTAATATAGTACTTATTATAGCAAAAGTTATAGAATGGATGAGTTTTTTATGTATGAATTTATGGCAACAAAGAGTGTTGCCATTTAAAGAAGATTTATTTGTTGATTAGATTCTACCACCAGCAGCTACACCCCAAGTTGTACGCCATCTAGTTTTAACAAAACTAATACCTGCAATTGCTACAAGAACAACAGCTGCAAAGATTAAGAAACCTTCAGTGTATCCACCAAAAGTCCCTTTTGACCATCCAAGAGTTTTAATAAGTGCAGTACCACCAAGACCACCCGCACAACCAACAAGACCAGTCATGATACCAATATCTTTACCAAAGCGTTGAGGTACTAGTTGAAAAACTGCACCATTTGCCATACCAAGGTTAGCCATGATTAAAAATAGTACAAAAATTGCTAAGAAAAATGGTAAATCTACAAGTGCTGTAATAGTTACTAAAACAGCAACCATTCCATAGAAAAAGTATAGAGATTTAACTCCACCAATTTTATCAGCTGTGTTCCCACCAATTGGACGTAAAATTGCACCAGCAAAGATACACAATGCTCCAAAATATCCAGCGATTACTTTTACATTTTCTTCATTAAATACATCTATACCAAAAGCTGACATATCTGCTTGGTAAGTATTCATAAGATAAATTTTCATATATCCAGCAAAACCAACGAAACCACCAAATGAAATAGCATAAAATAGTGAAAACCACCATGTGTCTTTATCTTTAAGTAGTTTTGCGTAATCTTTTAGTTTTTTTGGTCTAGCTTTATATATTGATTCTGGAGCATTTTTAGCTATAAAAGCATAAGCAATAAAAACTATAATAGCCATTACTGCACCAACACCAAATACTGAATGCCATCCCCACAGTTCAGCAATTTTTGGAGCAAAGATAAAGTCAATAACTACACCAATATTTCCGGCACCAGCAATCCCTAGAACAACACCTTGAAGTTTTGGTGGATACCATTGACCAGCTTGTGGCAGTGCAACTGCAAAAGCAGCTCCAGCGAAACCAAGACCAAGTGCTACTATAAGTAAAATTTCATATGTAATACTTTCACCCATAATAAATGCTGTTATTAAAGATAAAATAACAACCATTTGAGAGATAAGTGCTGTTACTTTAGCACCAAGTTTATCTACACCAAAACCTAGTACTATTCGTAATATTGCACCAGAAAGAATAGGAAGAGAAACTAAAGTTGCTATTTCACCTTCTGTTAATATACGTCCGGTATGAGCAAGTGCTTCTGCAATTTCAGATGCTAATGGTCCTAGCATTGTCCAAACCATGAAACTCATGTCGAAGTACAAAAAAGCCATGAACAATGTTGGTCCGTGACCTTGTCCTTTTAAGTCTTTAAATCCTGCCATAAAAAATCTCCTAAATTAAATGTTGATAGAATTATATTATAAAATCCATCTAATATCTTTAGTGTAATGATTAAATAATATACAATTATAAAAATAATAGTTGTTTAAAATTTATACAATAAATATTGTTTTGTAGAATTATTTAATATTTTAAAGCCATGAAATAGGTGCTTTTAAACTATAGTTAAAGATATTAATAGTATATTTAATTATTATGAATAATTTAAGGAAAATAAGATGAACAAAATTACTGATGTAACTATTAAAACTAAAAATCTTGGTTTATTAATCGGATCTATGTTCTTTATGGCTATTATAACCACTTATATAGTATCCACTGAGAGTAAGAAAGTTATGCTAAAAGAACATTATGCGTCTTTAGTATCTTCAAGGGAATCAAAAAGTAATCAAATTCAAAACTTTTTTTCTGAAAGATTAGGTGATTTAAAAGTTTTAGCCTTAAATGCTAATGTTCGTGATTTAACATTAGATTTAATAAATGCTCATAAAGAACTAAAAGTAGGTGCTACTGATAAATATCCAGTAGAAAATCCATTGGTTAAAAAACATACTGAACATGAAGATAAGTTTTTTCAATTTTATGCAAAAGAGTATGACTACTATGATGTTTTTATTATTTGTGCGAAACATGGTCATGTTATGTATTCTCAAGCACGAGAGTCTGATTATGGGGCTAATCTTAGTAGTGGAAATTTGAAAAATTCTGGGCTTGGAGAACTTTATAGAAAGGTTAAAGAGTTAAAGCGTCCAGTATTTGTAGATATGGAATCATATGCACCAAGTAATGGTGACCCCGCAATGTTTTTAGGTGCTCCAATATATATTGATGGTGAAATGAAATCTATATTAGCACTTCAAATATCAGATAAAGCGATAAATAAAATTATGCAATTCCGCCAAGGTTATGGAGATTCACAAGAAGATTATTTAGTAGGTCAAGATAAACTAATGAGAAGTGATAGTTATTTAGATCCTAAAGGACACTCTTTAAAAGCATCATTTTCAAATCCAGCTACCGGAAGTGTTAATTCTGATACTACAATTGAGGCATTAAGAGGGGAAAAAGGTATTGATTTAACTATTGATTATAATGGAAATAGTGTATTGTCTGCTCATGCACCTATTAAAATTGGGCAAGATTTAAATTGGGCAATACTTTCAGAAATAGATGAAGCGGAAGTTATGCAAGCTCCTAATTCATTTAGAAACTCTATGATTATTACATCTGTAATTATTTTAATTATAGTATTAAGTATATCTATGTTTTTATTAAATATTGCACTTGTAAAACCACTTAAAATTTTAGAAAATAGAGCTAAAGATTTATCGGAAGGAGAAGGTGATTTAACACAAAGATTACATATATCTGGTAATAATGAAATAGCTGAAGTAGCAAAATATATAAATGGTTTTATTAAAAAGGTACAAGATACAATTGTTACAGCAAAAGCTACTAGTAATGAAAATTCATCAGTTTCAGAAGAACTCGCAAGAACATCACTTCAAATTGGTGAAAAAGCTGAAGAGGAGTCTCGTATTGTTTCACAAGTTAGTAGTGAGGGGAAAAATATACAAGGTGTACTTCAAGAATCAATAGATGAAGCTAAAGAAACTGAAAATGAATTAAATAGTGCTGAACATGCTCTTGAAAAAACAAATAAAATTATTATATCATTAAGCGAAGATATAAGTTTTCGTTCACATGCTGAAGCAGAATTAGCAGAAAAATTAAGTACTCTTAGTTCTGATGCTCAACAAGTTAAAGTAGTTCTAGAAGTTATTGGGGATATTGCAGATCAAACAAATCTTTTGGCTTTAAATGCAGCAATTGAGGCAGCGAGAGCTGGAGAACATGGTCGTGGTTTTGCTGTTGTTGCTGATGAAGTTCGTAAACTTGCAGAACGTACTCAAAAATCACTTTCTGAAATAAATGCCACTATATCTGTAATTGTTCAATCAATTACAGATGCTAGTGATGCTATCTCTATCAATGCAATAGAGATAGAAAAACTTTCTGATAATGCAAATGAAGCTCAAAGTGAAATTTCAAGTTCTGTAAATGTTATGGATATAGCTGTTAAAAAAGTTGATAAAATGGTTCTTGGATATTCTGAAAATGGAAAAGCCATACAAACTATGATAGATAAAGTTGATTTAGTAAGTGATCTTTCTATATCAAATGCAAGATCTGTTGAAGAGATAGCATCAGCATCTGATCATCTTTCATCTATGACTGCAAAGTTAAATAATCTTTTAGCTTCTTATAAAACTTAAAACTAATATTAAATCCTACTTATCTCCTTAACTTCTCTACATGTAGAGAAGTTATTTCTTACCCAACATATATTTAAAATTTAATGCCTAATAATTAATCAATATTTTATTTATTTTTTCTTAATTAAGTTAATTAATTTTAAATCTAAAAATTGGTTAAATTTTATACAATTTTCTGTTGCCTTATAAAAATAATTATTGTAATATATAAAGTTAAGAAAAAATTAAGAGGTAGAAAAGATGACTTTTACAAACTCCCTAGAGTTATTGTCTTTTCACTGGGTAGCTTATACTATTTACTCGGCATTGATTTTATCAATCATTGCTTGGTTTGGATATAACCTAACTAGAGAAAAAGCAAAATCAGTAGTTCGTATACCATTTTACTGGTATATGGCATTTTTAGTTGCGGGTGGTGTTGGACACCATATATTTACATATAACACTATTCCTTGGGTTTCTCAAGATATTAGTAGACATGAACTTAGTAATGATGCTACTTATCATTTTACAATTCAAAAGCATAAGTGGACACTTCCAGCTGAGAAGATTGTAGTTCAGTGTGGTGAGACAATCAACTTTGATGTAGTTTCTAAAGACCTTATATATGGTTTTGGATTATTTCGTCAAGATGGTTCTATGGCTATGCAAATGCAAGTAAATCCAGGATCTGCTAATGATATCCTTTGGACATTTCATCATAATGCTGTGTTTGATTTAGATTCAACTGAGTACGCTGGTCCAGCAATGTATGATAGACATACTGGTGAAAATTTAATGAAAGTTAAAAACTTCTTAGAAGTTGTTGGCTGTGAAAAAGGGGTTAAATAATGAGTTTTGCTAAAACATTAATACACGGTACAAACTTTGACCATGAAAGTTTAAATGCTCTTCAAAAAGTTACTCTTCGTGCTGTTGTTATGGCATTTTTATTCTATGGTCTAGTTGCACTAGAGGGTATGATTATGAGAATGGTATCTATTGGCCCTCAGGCTAGAACAATCATTCCTGAAGAGTTTTTTCATCCTGATCACTTCTTCTCAATTATGACAGTTCACCCAATTGTAGGTATTTTTGGTTCAACATATCAGCTTGTTTTTGCTGCATTTATGTTTCTTGTTCCTTACCTAACAAAAAAACCACTATATAGTGTTAAGCTAGCTAACTTTGTATGGCTTATGATTACTATTGGTACTATGTTAGCGTGGATTGCTGCATTTGTATGGCAATATGCTCCATTGTATACACTTTACTGGCCATTACCTGCTGATACAACTCAGTTTAGTACTATTGGTGGTATCGTATTTATCATTGGTGTTGCACTTATTATGGTTGGTACTTTTGGATTTATTTATAATGTTTATGCGACTATTTTTGCTCGTGTTGGTGTTCATAAAAATAAAACTACCAAAGAGCTTTTAATCTCTGGTTTTGGTGTTGATGGTTTACTTAACCTTATCAATAAACTTAGAGGTAAAGAACCATATACAAAAGAGCCTGCATTAGCACTTCCTGTTGTTGCAATCTTCCGTGGTACTGTTGATACATTTCTTGATGCTGTAGTTATACTTGGTGCTGGTATTTTAGTTCTTGTGTATTTAGTTGCTGATTTAGGTGGTTATCAACTTGATGTTACTGCTATTGATGCTCTTTTATATAAAAACTTTTTCTGGTGGGGACTTGACTTAGTCGCTGATGGTCTTGTACTTATTTATGTTGCGGGTTCATGGTACTTACTTGCTACTTTAATCACTGGACAAAAACTGTTTATGGAAAATGTTGCGAGAGCGGCACTTATGCTTGAACTTTTAGTTTCTTGGATGGTTTGGTCTCATCACTTACTTGGTGATCAAGGTCAACCTGAAATGATGAAACTTATCTCTGGTGAGATGGTTACAGCATTTGAGTTACTTACTCAAGGTCTAGCACTTTTCATTACTCTTGTAACTTTATGGAAAGCTCGTCCACTTAAAATGACTATGGAACTTAAGTATCTTCTAGGTGGTTTATCTGGTTTTGGTCTTGCTGTTCCTGCTGCGATTATTCAAGCAGATATGGGTATGAATAGAGTTTTACATAATACACAATGGATTATCGGAGCACATGTTCATATTGCCCTAATCGTTGGTCTTTATATGACTCTTTATTCTGCTGTTTATGTACTTTGGCCACTAGTTACAAATAACACTAGACTTTATTCAGCTAAGTTATCAAATACACACTTCTGGATGCACCTAATTGGTGGTATTGGTATGGGTGCGTTTATGGGTATGGCTGGACTTGATGGTATGCTTCGTCGTCACCTTTATGTAGATGGTGAGTTTAACTTTGATATGCTTATGGCTGCTGGTTTTGGTACTATGCTTCTTGTAGCTTGGGCAATATTCTTGTTCAATATTATTATGTCAGTTGGTTTAAAAGGTCTTGTTGGTATCTTCTTACCAGCAAAAGATAAAACTGCTTCTTACGGACTTGATCCAGAAGATATGTAGTAAATGATGGGCTTTGCCCATCTTCTTCAAAATAATTACACTAGGATTATAGATTGATAAATTTAGATAGAGTAGCTTTTGAGATAAAGACCGTTGGGCTTTATGACTTAGTTTTACAAGATGTTCAAAGAGATGCTGGTAAAAATAGAGTAAGCGAAGATGAAATTAAAGATATTATTTCTAAAAATCCTCAAATCTTAGAAGATTATATGCAAACAAATGTCGAATATAATTTAAGTAATATTCACTTAAAAGATATACCAACTGATGATTTAAAAGATGAGCACAAGAAAAAAGCACAGCAAATAAATGAAAACTTTAAAGAGTTAAAAGACTTAGAAAAGTATACATTGGATTTTGAACAAAGTGCGACGCTTGTTATTATCTTTTCAATCGAATTTTTTGTTTTATTTTCTGTACAATACTTTATTATTTTATTGGATTTAAAAGAGTGGCAATGGTGGATATATGGGCTATTTGCTTCTACTGTTTTATACGCTTGGCTTTATGCAAGAAAAATTAGTAAGTTATTTGATAAAAATAATGTAATATTTCAACAAAAGCATAAACAAACGCTAAAACTTTTAAAAGAGTTAGAAGAGGATGGGGTTATTAAAAAAGAAAATTTATTTATAGGAGAAAGTGATGAGCATATCTAAACCTATAAAGATAAACTATACATGGACTAAAGATGTGTATGTATCGGCATCTCAGGCTACTTATGAGTTTGAACTAAAACATTCTCCAAAAAGATTTTTAGGTTGGTTTTTTATAGCACTATCACAGTTTGGTGTAGTTGGTGCTCTTAAAAAAGATGCATATGGGATATTACTTATATCTACAATATTAGTTATTTACTGGTATGCTCTTCGTTGGCCTATAAGACGATGGATGATAGCTAGAACTTATGAGTCATCTTCTAATAAAAACCATGAGTTTAAGATGCTTGCTATTGATGATGGTATAGAAGTAAATGGAACGATGATAGCTTGGTCTGAGATTAGAGAAGTTATTTCAGTTGATAGTGCTTTCTTACTTTACCATGGGACTAGTTTCTTATATATTCCAAAGTCTGCATTTGTAGATGATGATGAAAAAGATAGGTTTTCACACTTAGCAAAAGATAATGTAGAATCTTACAAAAAGGATACCTAATGGCATATGTTTATATCGCAATAATAATAGTGTTTTTAGGTGGTATTGTGGCAGTAGCTATGACTATGGATAAAGAAGATATGGATAGTGAGTCTTAAGAATATATAAATACTTTTAACATTATTTGTTTAAAAACTAATCATCTCTACATGTAGAGCCATCAAATAAAAACGCTATAATATCATCAATAATAACTTATAGGATATTTTATGCAAACACCACTAGAGAGTTTTATAGACCACAAAGCCGATACAGGAATGCAATGTGGTAACTACTCTATAGATATACCAAAACCAAGTGAGCTAAAAGAGGGTGAGCAATACCGCTTTCACTTTGATGCTACAGCTTGTGTTGGTTGTCGCTGTTGTGAAGTTGCGTGTAATGAACAAAACAATAATCCCGCAGATACAAAATGGCGTAGAGTTGGAGAGATGGAGGGTGGAGAGTTTCCAATCTTTAGCCAACTTTTTAACTCAATGTCTTGTAATCATTGTATAGATCCTGAATGTTTAAAAGGGTGTCCAACTAACTCTTATATAAAAATATCTGAAACTGGAATTGTTGTTCATGAT
>Ga0256826_1001243_pt1 | contig 15848 bp, 10 predicted proteins | sample CV79metaG_FD_185975 | JGI IMG/M metagenome (GOLD analysis project Ga0256826, IMG submission 185975) | Hydrothermal vent microbial communities from East Pacific Rise, Pacific Ocean - CV79 | ecosystem: Environmental > Aquatic > Marine > Hydrothermal vents | place: Pacific Ocean: East Pacific Rise...
AGCTCCGGGGATATGGCCACTTAAATACGCGTCTCTGTTGCGATAATGCGAATGACAAATGACAAACTTATTATTGTGATAATGTGCCGGGGTTTCACCAATAATTAAGGATTGAACCCAAGATGCGGGTACTAAAGATTGATATCTGGCTAAATGATCCATTGCTAGGTTTTCATTGCTTGACCACTCCTCTACAAAACCTAAATATATACTTACATTTGTATATCCTGCTCTGTTGAACAGCTCAACAACTTTACTCGACTCATCGGAGGAATATCCATAAATTACTAAGTGGTTTTCTGCTAATATTCCTTTGGATTTAACTATCTCTATCCAATCCATATATTGAGTCCATTTATAAGGTAAGCTTTTTGCTCCTTGTATGTGTCCTCCTCTTTTTTCACCCATAAGACACCATCCATTATATGCATCAATTGGTCTGATGTCTATAATAATACCTGTGTTGTTTTTGCTTAATAATGAAAGATTACTTGTTGAAATCTGCTTGTGTTTTTTAATCATGAAGACTTTATTAATTATGCTTTATTATAAGCATGAAATGTACAAATTATTTACTTTTGAAACTGTTAATTATATCATAATTGTGATATAATCATAAGTCGTTCATTTACATTATTCCTTACAGTAAATTTTACTCTTTTATAAAAAAGACTTTAAACCATTTTGGGTTCTTATCGTCAAAATATGTATTATTGTGAAACATAATGGTTTGTATATGGGAAAATTGAAAATTCTATTTTTGGGGAATAATTTATTGATTCTGCCTATGCTTTTCTTCTTTCGGTTAGCAGTGATTCAAACTGAGTCAAATATTGCTGTTAAAGCCTTTGTACCTGACCCATAATTTAAATAGTATTTAAAACAACAAACTGGTCGTTCTAATTATCTTTTTTTTAATTAAAAAATGTCAATCATTAATACGAAATTATGAAGAGATCTATACATTTTCTATTGTTCATTTTGTTTATTTCAAGTATAAACTCTGAGGCTCAAAATGCCTCTGATACAATCATTACGAAAGAATATTTTGGTTTTGACTTTTGGGGGATTAATAAAACTTTTTGGCAAGATGTTTACAAACAAATGGAAGAGGATAGCATTCCTTTTAATTTAGTGGGTAATGATGCAGTAAATTGGCAAAGAATAGAGCCTGAGCCTCCGGAAAATGGGATTCATAATTATCATTGGGAACTATTAGATACTTTGGTTCGCTCAACCTTTTTAGCCGGAAAAGTCTTTGATTTGGGTATTCGCCCTGCCAGTAATTGGGGTACCATTTATCCTGCGGATAGCATGGAAGTTTGTTGTGGAATGAGCCCAATTCTTCCCGATTCACTTTCACATCCTGAAATTTGGGGTATGACAGCCAAACAAGCATGGAAAGAATTTGTGTTTAATTTAGTAGAACGCTATGATGGCGATCAGCTTGGACAAGCAGATGAAGACATTAACACCAATATGATTAAAACACTAATGATTGGTAATGAACCAGAAGCTCCTGGGCACTTCTTTGCTGGATACCACTATAATCCGGGAGGAACTGTAGCCGCTTTAAATGAAATCTTTGAGCTTGTTTACGATACGGCTAAATTTGCTAATCCGGATATTATTATTGTAAGAGGAAAATCTAATCCGGGAATGATTTTCGATGATAAGCCTGACAATATTATTGCATATTCACGCCGGCCAAGTCTTTTTGATTCTTTGCAAGCAGAATTTGAATACGGAGCACATTATTACGACATGTTTGCTATTAATTATAATGATCATTATACATCATTAAGCGGCTATGTAAATTGGCTAAATAACGCTATGGCTGCTCATGGGTTTTCAAAACCTTTTTTAGTTGGCGATGCTCGTACAAATCTTTTCCCTCGTGATAATTTCTTTGAAGAAGGAAGTCAAACACAAGAAAAGATTATGCCTTCTATATACTCTCCGGCCGATACTTTTCTTATTTATCCTGAATCGGAAAATTACGAAAGTATTAAAACCCAATGGCAAAAAGATAAGGTGATGCAAAGCATTAAAAAATTGGTGATGGCAAGTGCTAATAATCAGTATCAAATATCGCTGCAACCTGTTTATGTTGTTGCCGATTTCGACCAAGCCATTCCTCGAAGATACATGTGGATGTATGGTGGTTTTTTTGATCCTTATATTTATGAAAACACTTATAGTTTAGCGCAAGCTCGAGAACCAATATATTGGGCTGTCAAACAATTGGCTAATGATATTATGGGAGCAAATAAGCAATCGCAGATGCTCAATTTAGGTGCCAATATTTATGCTTTTAAATATTTTAAATCTTCAGGAAATGATCCTATTGTCATATGGCACGAAAATCATTTTCTTATAGATAGCGAAACCAATCTTTTGCAGCGAAATCAAAACATACTGGTGGATTTATCGTCTGTATTTGCCAGTCCTTATGTAAGAGTAAAACACTTTGTTAATCAGGTAGATGATCTTGGAGAAGCAATAAGTATAGCGGACGATACTGTAGCAACAACATCGGTTCCTATAAATGAGTTTCCCATACTTCTGTATCCATCAACTACTTCCTCTGTTTCAAACTATCAAAAAAATGAAAATATTTTTATTGTTTATCCCAATCCTATAGGTAAAACCTTATATATTCAAACTCCATACAGAGGAGCTATAGATTTGGAACTGATAAACACATCCGGTGAAACCTTGTTTAAGCAAGAAGAATTTAGTAATGAAGGATTAGCAATAGAAATTCCTCATCTTTCAGAAGGGATATATATTTTGAAAATAATTTGTGAAACAGATAGAACCGTTAGTATGATAAAGCTGATTAAATAATATTAATCTATTGCTGTTCTCAATCCGTTAAGCATCGTTTTCAAGCATGCGGATTTTAGGCTTAATTAATAAACGTAAAGACTGATCGTAAGTGAAATAATTCCAAGTCCAATTTAAAAATATGGACATCCTGTTTTTAACTCCCACTATGGTAAAAAGATGTACAAAAGACCAGAGTACCCATGCTATAAAGCCAGAAAGTTTTAACCCGGGTAAATCTGCAACAGCTAAATTCCGCCCAATTGTAGCCATGGTTCCTTTATCACGATATTCAAAAGGTTTAATTTTCTTTCCTAAAATGAGCTTTGGTAAATTTTCACCTAACAGTTTAGCTTGTTGTATAGCTACTTGTGCTACTTGTGGATGACCATCTAAGTAACGAGGAGTTTCCATAATACAGATATCACCAAGAGCAAATATATTTGCTGAATTTTTAACCCTATTATAACGATCTACACAAATTCTGGCGCCTTTGCCAAAACATTCTTTCTCCAAACCTTGGGCCATATTTGCTTTAATTCCCGCTGCCCAAACTACCATTTTCGATGAAACACTGCTGTCGTCAGATATTTTAAGATTCATTCCATCATAATCTAGCACTCTTGAATTAAGATGTACTTCCACTCCAATTTTCTGGAGATATTTTAGGGCTTTTGCCGATGCTTGTTCGGACATTCCTGCCAAAACTCTGGATGCGGCTTCGTAAATAACTATTCTCATTTTTGACACGTCCAGCTCTGGATAATCTTTAGGAAAGATATAGTTTTTCATTTCGGCCAAAGCACCGGCTAGTTCAACTCCTGTGGGGCCACCTCCCACTAAAACAACATTTAAAAAACCCTCCACTTTTTCCTGATTTGTTTCCAATAAAGCCTGTTCAAAATTTTCCAAAATAGTATTTCGTATTAAAATGGCGTCAGAAGCGGTCTTCATGGAATATGTGAAATTTTGGATGTTTCGTTGTCCAAAATAATTTGGTCCTGCTCCCATTGATAGAATAAGATAATCATAAGTTAAACTTCCAATATTCGTTTCTATTTCCTTTCTTTCGGAATTAATTTTGGTGAGTTGTGCTATTCTGAAATGAATTTTTTTTTCATTCTGAAGAATCTTTCTCAACGGAAAAGAAATAGCGCTAGGCTCTAAACCTGAAGTAGCTACTTGATATAATAAAGGTTGGAACTGATGGAAGTTGTTTTTATCCAAAATAATTATTTGGAAATCATTACAACTGAGTTTTCTCATCAGTTTAAGACCGGCAAAACCGCCCCCTACTATTATAACTCTTTTCCTCTCTGTTTTTGGAATATTTGGTATAAGTTTCATTTGTATGTTTTTTGCCTTTAATTAAAGCAGCTCATAATTGAGTAATTATGAGCTGCTTTAAAATTTCAAATATTATTTTTTACAGACTGTAGTCTATATATTTATTTTCGTTTATAACACCATTATCTTTTTACTAATAACACTTGATGATCCGGTTGTAATACGAATATAATAAACTCCTGCAGCCAAATTACTCACATTTAAGTTAGAAGTGAAATTTCCTTCTTTAAGGCGTTCATTTATAATTGTTTGTATTGTTTTTCCTGTATAATCCATCAGTATAATGTTAACATTTGTTGTGTTTTCAAGATAAAAACTGATTGTGGTATTATCGTTGGTAGGGTTTGGATAAATTGCTATATCATTCTCATTTACGTTTACATTTCCTATTCCTGAAAGTTGAAGATTTAAAGTTGCCTCAGTAGCAAAAACTGGAGCTAAACCATCAACCTGCTCTGGAAGATATGGGATACCATCACCATCGGAATCACCACCTGTTTCACCTGTAGGAGCAAACTCAGCTAACTGCATAGAGTTAGCTACTTTTTTAAAGAAACGAACATAAATAACTGCAGCATCCTCTTTTTCACCTACTAAAGAAGCTTCACGTAAACCACCAGAAATCACAGCAAATGTAGCTGGATTATATGTAGCTAAATCATTATTCAGCTCAGTATAAAAAGCATTTTGAGATGATACATAGAAAGAAGAAATTAAGAAATCGTAAGCAGCATTGGCTGCATTTAAATAATCGCTATTATTTGTGAGCGAATATGCCGCATATAATCCGCGAGCAGCAGCAGCTTGTGATACGGCAGTTTTAGCTGTGGTATTTGCACCTGTACCTAAAACATATCCATTATAAAAACCACCATTAGAATCTTGTAAACTGCTCATGATAAACTCTGCTTGAGCATTTAGTGCATCAAGAGCCATTTGCTCAAGTGGAGTCCCGGCAAACTCTTCAACCATTTTGGTTAAAACCATAGTAATATAACCAGCATTCATTGTACTTATTTCATTCCCTGGTTGTGGAGCACCAGCTTCTAAACCGGAAGTATTAACAAAAGTCCCATTTGCTGAATTAAAATGCATAGCCATTAAGTTCATAAAAATCACTTTACTTGTTCCCATCATTAAATCAAACGGACCGGGGACACCTGTCTGTGACATAGGAGCTGGGAATGGATTTCCATCAAATACTGAATGGTAAGCAAGATGTGCTTCATCACTATTATTATTAGGATCCATCATGTTTTTAAATTGCAATGTAGCCCATAAGAATGAAAGCTGATCGAATAAATCGCTACTAGCATCAGTAACTTCAAATGAAGAAGCTTTTGGTGGTAACATTTCTGCAACCGGAGCTTCAGTTACAGTAGTTTTATGAGGAAAATACCTAATCCCATTAGCAGGATCGTAAGTGGCAGGATCAACACTACCTAAACTTGTTCCATCGTATGCTAAGGTATTAATCATAAACATAGTTTTATTTATAGATTCTGCTGTAAGCACCTGACCAATAAAGCCATCTAGAGAATTTCCACCATAAAAAACATTATTATCAGGGTCAAAGTTTGGGCTGCCAACTGAATCGGGAGTAATAATTCCATCGGGAACTACTTCTCCATCATTAGCATCATGAAATCCACCCAACATATCTTGTGCCCAAAAATATTGCTTTGTCATGGATTGTCCCATTGCACCTAAATTTAATGTTTTGTTCATTAAACTTCTATCCCAGCGGAGAGTAGAAAAATCCATTTGGAAATCATTGGCTACTGCTTGTGGTAAATGAGGGTCACCGCCTTCAAAATCGGCAAATTGTGGCCAGGGGTTAGCTGGTGCCATTTGATTAGCAAGCATACCAAAATGCATAATGTTTTTCATTAGTTCATCATCTTCTTTATACCCATTGGCTGTTCCGCCGGTATACATACCATCGAAATCATCGGATTCCATGGCAGCCATTTGCATAATCATTGGTGCCCACATCATGTGTAATCCTAGGCCCGAACGTGAAATAACTGTTCCTAATAAATATCTGGAAACCTCATAATTTTCTATTCCTAAAGTATAGGAAATTGAGTCGGGGCTGTTGAGATTAACGGGATCCAATAAGTCCAAATCGAAACCCAATTCTTCGGCAAATGGTTCTCCGCTTTCAAAAAGTTCATTGGCCAAAAGCATTTGGTCTTGAGTACTAAAATAATCTGCTGATGTTATTACAACTTGCTCTTGTGAAAAGGCGGCTGCTGTTATCAGGATACTAAATAAAAATGTAAATAGATTTTTCATCGTTTATGTTTTTAAAAATTAATGTTTGTATATTATTTTGTAAATGAGTCGAATAAAGTTTCAATATCTTACTTAACAAGATGTTAATTATTGGGAGAATTGTTTTTAAGCCCAGCTTTTCCCAAACTTATTAACTCTTCTGCTTGCAAAAATCCGGCAGTATAAACTAAAGGTTTCCCTTCGGAATTGAGAATGAACAAAGATGGATAGGAATGCACATTTAAATCTCTTTTAACTTGTATTCCATCGCCTTTTTCTGCATCAAGACTTACATTGATAAAATTCTCGTTAAAATACTTACCTGCATCCGCATTTGGAAAAGTACGAGCTTTTAAAGCCTTACATGGTCCACACCAACTAGCGTATACATCTAGAAAAATTGGTTTGTTTTGTTTTTTAGCTTCGGCAATGGCTTCGTCCCAGCTACCTTCAAAAAATTGAATTCCTTCTTTGGTATTATGGTGTTCTTGTGCTGAGATGCTTCCAGAAATATTGAACAAAATGATACTTAGGATTACGAATAAACTTGTTTTTAATATTTTCATGCTGTTTGTATTTTTACTTGCTAAGAGCCTTTATTCTTTGTGCGCAAGTTGATTTATATGTTATTTATCTTTTTTTTAATGCTGTTATAATATCTTTTACTGAGGAGCGTTTTTTATAATCTCTATCAAACTGTCTCCAAATAATTATTCCATTTTCATCTATAATATAAGTGGCAGGTATGGGCAGTCTCTCGGAATCGTCAGAATGAGTCTTCTTGAGTTTGGCACCAAGTGCTACATTATAAGTGAATATTTGCATTCCTGTTGGTTTATATGTTACGTCGTATGAATCAGCAATTTTGTACTCTTCATCGTATAATAAACTAAATTCTGCTCCTGTTTTTTTTGCCATTTTACCTAGGTATTCCGGCTTTTCAGGTGAAATAGCTATTACTCTGGCTCCTGCTGCTTCAATAAGCTTTAGACTATCTTGCATGGTGCTAATGTGTTTATTACAAACAGGGCACCAAAAACCTCTATAAAAAATAATCACGACGGGACCATTTTTTATTTCTTTGGCTAATACGAACTGATTGCTGTCTGCATCTAATGCAATAAACATAGGAGCCGCTGTTCCTACTTCTAAACCATTGGCATCTTCAACCTTTCTTTCGGTTTGACTAAAGCCTGTTCCCATTGTTAAAATCATTATCATGATTAATAATATTTTTTCCATTATTTTTCTGTTGTTATTTGATTAGCATTTCACCTGATTAGTGATATGGAACGCCAAATCCTTACAAGTTTGATGAAAATAATACAGACCATAGGTAATAACGTGTGGTATAATCATCACAGTTACAATGAATTAAAAAACATAATGAATGTGGTTGTTTTTTAGACTTTAATCCGTTTTATAGTTGTTATTATAAAATTATAAATCGAATAAATTTGTTTGAACAGCTCCTCTAAATGGGTCTGTCAAGTTGGAAGCATCTGTATTTACATCATTTACTTTTGAGCTTACTTCAAAAGCCTCCAATTTTTGGCTATCAAAAGGCTGTAATGTTTTTATTGCATCTTGTGTATTTGGGTTTAGAAGCCATTCATTTTCCAGCTGAGGAGAAAGGATAACAGGCATTCTGTTGTGTATGTTTTGCATTATCTTGTTGGCCTTTGTTGTAATGATAGCAAAAGTGTTTTTCTTATTCCCTTTTTCGTCTTTCCATTCCTCCCAAATACCTGCAAAGGCAAACATTTCACAAGTTTTTAGTCTTATATAATAGGGTGTTTTCAAGCTGCTGTTTCTTTTCCATTCATAAAAACCATCGGCAGGAATGAGACATCGTTTTCTTTTTACTGCTGATTGAAAGGCCGGCTTTTCCAATAAAGTTTCAGCTCTCGCATTAATCAAGTTTGATACCGAAGGAGTTTGCTTGCTCCAGGAGGGAATTAGTCCCCAATGATAATAGCTTAATTCTTTTGGATTTAAATTGGTGATAAGTCCTAACTTTTGGCTTGGAGCACAATTATAACGTGCTATATATGTATTCCCATCCACTTGAATCTTAAAGCGTTTTTCTACTTCTAAAGAAAGCTGAGCAAAGGAATATCTACCACACATAATTCAGTTTTATTTAAGTTGTTATTACACAAAAGTATATGATTTTTCGATCATTTGTTTTGAAAAATGAATGAATAAAAAAAACCCGAACCAAAAGGAACGGGTTTTCTTGTTTGATTAAATGCTTATAACATTATATCTGAGGACCGGCAGCTACTAATTTTTGAGCATCTTCGCTATCGGTAAAGTTTTTAAAGTTTTTGATAAATCTTCCGCCTAAGTCTTTAGCTGAAGCATCCCATTTTGTTGGATCTTCCCAAAGGTTTCTAGGATTAAATATTTTGCTGTCAATTCCTTCTACAGCTTTAGGAACATTTAAACCAAATACTGGAATAGTTTCATATTCTGCTTTGTCTAAAGTACCATCTAAAATAGCATTAATAATAGCACGTGTGGTTGGTAAGTCGATACGATTACCTGTACCATAAGCTCCACCAATCCATCCGGTATTTACTAGATACGCTTCGGCTCCATGAGCTTCCATTTTACGAATCAACTCCTCTGCATATTTTGTAGGGTCGAGTAAAAGGAACGCAGCTCCAAAACAAGCTGAGAAAGAAGGAACAGGTTCTTTAATTCCACGCTCGGTACCAGCAACTTTAGCAGTATATCCGCTAATGAAATGGTATTTTGTTTGATCTGGAGTTAATTTAGAAACAGGAGGTAAAACACCAAAAGCATCAGCTGTTAAGAAGATTACTTTGTTAGCATGACCTGCTTTAGAAACTGGTTTTACAATATTATCAATATGATAGATAGGGTATGAAACACGAGTATTTTGAGTTTTGCTTACATCGCTAAAATCAATCACATTATTCTCATCAAAACCAACATTCTCCAATAAAGCATCTCTTTTAATTGCTTTATAAATATCTGGTTCTTTCTCAGGGTCTAGGTCAATAGTTTTAGCATAACATCCACCTTCAAAGTTGAAAACACCATCATCATCCCAACCATGCTCATCATCACCAATTAAAGCTCTGTTTGGATCGGCTGAAAGAGTAGTTTTTCCTGTTCCTGAAAGGCCAAAGAAAATAGCAGTATTGCCATCTTTACCAACATTTGCAGAACAATGCATAGCAGCAATTCCTTTTAATGGCAGGTAATAATTCATCACAGAGAAGATACCTTTTTTCATTTCGCCACCATACCAGCTTCCGCCAATACATGCCATTTTAGCTTTTAGGTTAAAAACAGCATAAACTTCACTGTGCAACCCTTGCTCTTCCCACTTTGGGTTAGTAGTTTTAGAAGCATTAAATACTACAAAATCCGGTTCAAAATTTTCTAATTCTTCTTCAGTTGGGCGGATAAACATATTCTTTACAAAGTGTGCCTGCCATGCAACTTCAACAATAAAGCGAACTTTTAGTCTTGTATCCTCATTTGCTCCGGCATAACCATCTTGAACATATAATTTTTTACCATTTAATTGCTTAAGAGAATTTTCTTTTAACTCTTCCCAAACTTCTGCACTAATAGGTTTATTATCAGAAGCAGGACGATGTTCGTTTTTCCACCAAACATTTCCTTCATTCTCTTCCTCTTTAACAATAAATTTATCCTTAGGTGAACGTCCGGTAAATATTCCTGTGTCTACTGTTACGGCACCAAGATTGGTCACATAACCTTTTTCGTAACCTTCTAAATCTGGATTGGTTTCGTGTTTGAATAATTCATCATATGAAATGTTATGATAAATTTCCTGAACATCATGTATCCCATATGATGCTAGGTCTTGTTTAACTTTGTTATTAGCCATAATATTTTAAGTTTGTTGATTTTCTGCAAACGTTTGCAATTAAGAGAACAAAGGTAAAAAGTATTTGCCTTGCACTAAGCAAGTAGCGAAAAAAAATTCCCGCAGCCTTCTAATTTAAAATGATTAAAATTAATTCCTTTAATTACTCAGTGTTTCCCTGAAAATATCCTTTGTTTGAAAATTGTTTTTATATTCTGTTAAACTTTATGTTGTTTTGCTCATCTAACCCTGGTTTATACCGGTAGGATAATGAAATTAAATATAATTATTTCATTATTGTATTGGTTGGTACCATTAAATAAATGGAGAAGTCTTTTGGAATAAAACTCTTATGATGCTTTTTTAATTTGCTTAATGGTATTCTTTATCCAGTAACACAAAACAAAACCATAAAATGACACAATTATTTAAAACCTTATTACTAGCCTTATTTATTATCTTTAGCCTAAACATTTCTGCTCAGCGTAGTCAGGGCAATCGTGCTAAAGGTGGTCCAAAAAGTAATATGCCGGCTATTGGCCAAATAAGTGGTATTATTATAGATTCTATTTCTAAAGAGCCAATGGAATATACCACTATCTCCTTATTTAATAAACGAACTAAAGAACTTGTTAATGGAACTATAAGTCATAAAAATGGTAAGTTTTTTTTAGAGAAAATAAAACCCGGAAGATATACTCTTAAATTTAGTTTTATGGGTTATAATGACAAAACTATTTCGGAAATAAATATCAATAAAGACCATTATATTATCAATCTTAAAAAAATAAAACTGCAAGAATCTGCTCATTCTCTGAATGAAGTGGTTATAGATGGAAGTATTCCTCGTATAGAGTATCAAATTGATAAAAAGGTGATTAATGTGAGTAAGCAAATTACATCTATATCAGGATCTGCTGTGGATGTTTTGGAGAATGTACCCTCGGTAAAAGTAGACATTGATGGCAATGTTTCTTTAAGAGGAAGCAGTGGATTTACTGTTTTAATTGATGGTCGCCCCTCTGTTTTAGATGCCAACGATGCCTTACAACAAATTCCAGCAAGTACAATTGATAATATAGAAATCATCACCAATCCATCAGCTAAGTACGATCCCGATGGAAGTGCAGGAATATTGAATATTATAACTAAAAAGAATAAACTGCAAGGTTTTAGCGGAGTAACAAATGCCAATATAGGAGTGAATAATAAATATGGAGGCGATATATTACTCAATTATAAAAAACGAAAGATAAACCTTTATTTTGGAGCAGATTATAATTTCAGAAACTTTCCCGGAGATAGGTATACCGAGCGTATTACTTATAGTCTTGATACTATTAAAACAATAATGAAGGGAACAAGTGATCGTGAACGTACCAAGTGGGGTTTAAAAGCGGGAGCCGATTATACTATTGGTGAACACGATGTAATAGGAGTAAGTGCCAGATATGGTCTTCGTAAGATGGATGGCCTTACCAACTCCCTTTATAATGAATGGTCGAGTTTGGCAAGCACTCATAAAATTTATAATAACCATGATATCACAAATAGGGGCGGAAACTTTTATGCCATAAATTCCAATTATCAACATAAGTTCAAGAAAAAAGGTCATGTAATAAAAATGGAAGCTTCATTTGATAATAGAGATTTTAAAGACAATTCCACTAATGAACTCCGAGAGGAAAATAATATAGTGGTTGATGGTAAACAGAATGTTGAAACGGGTCCTTCGAGCAGAGTGAGAGCAAAATTAGACTATACTTTGCCTCTTGGCGAAAAAAGCAAATTTGAAGCCGGTTTCCAAACCCGATTTTCCAAAAGTGAAGATAATACAGAGCTATATGTATTTAATACCAATAATGGTAATTACGAACTACAACCTGAATATAGTAATAAAACTACTTATGAAAGAAACATTCATTCACTATATGGAATTTATGCCGGTGAAAGAAAAAACTTGGGTTATCAATTAGGTTTACGCAGCGAATATACTTTTAGAGATATTACATCCATTGCTACCAACAAAAGTTTTAGAATTGATAGGTGGGATTTTTTTCCTACTATCCATATTTCATACCAATTACCCAAAGAACAACAGTTAATGGCCAGTTATACCCGAAGAATACAAAGAACCAGAGGTTGGTTTTTGGAGCCATTTATTACTTGGCAAGATGCATATAATGTACGCCAAGGTAATCCTGAGTTATTACCCGAATATATTGACTCTTACGAACTAAATTATTTGTGGAAAATTAATAAATCAAATTCTCTGTCACTCGAAGGCTATTACCGAATCAATAATAATAAAATTGAAAGAATAAAAAGTGTTTATCAAGAAAATGTCATGCTGAGCACTTTTGAAAATGTAGGTAAAGATTACAGTCTGGGAATAGAAATGATGTTAAGTTTTCAATTTTTAAAATGGTGGGAGATAGATTTAATGGGCGATTTGTATAATTATAAAATAGAAGGTGTTTTATACGAAGAAGATTTTTCAAATAGCAGTACCAACTGGAGCTCCAGATTTAACAACACATTTAAAATTAGGAAAAACACCAAAATACAAATTAATAGTATGTATAATGGAGGAAGTGTAACGGCACAAGGAAAATCAGAAGGATATTATATGGTGAATTTTGCTGCACGTCAAGATTTCATGGATAAGAAACTATCGGCTACTCTACAAATCCGTGATATTTTTTCATCTGCTAAACACCAGTTTACATCGAGTGGCCCCGATTTTTATAATTATAGCGAATATGATCGTGAATCGCCTATTATCACCCTAAGTATTAGTTATCGTTTTAATAATTATAAGCCAAATAGAAAATCGCGCTCTAATAGTGGTGAGAATGAGATGGAAAGTTATTAATACATCTCTTCACGAATGAGATATCAAGAAACATTTCTAACTGCTATACCAATCTTTTCTCAAAAATAATTATGGCTGTTATGTGACAGACTAAAAACAATAGTTTTTAAAATATACTGGCTGTATTCTCGCTAAAAAACTGGTTGTCAATTATTTTAATTTTTTTGCCGTCTATCCTAATTTTTCCCTGTTTGTCCAGTTCACTTAAAACCCTAACAACCGTTTCGTAGGTAGTGCCTGCTAAGGCAGCTAGATCTTTACGCTTAGGAGTAAACCTTAAACACTCTCCATCAAATCCAAATGTTTTAATTGTATCGTTTAATGAACAAATAACCTTTTCCTTAGCAGTCAATTTCTGAAAATCTTTTCCTCGTATTTCAGCTTTTCTCAATTTTCGAGTAAGTAAATCAATAATAAAAAAAGCCAGTTCTTTATTCGATTCCATTGCTAATTCTAATATATCTTTTGAAAAAAATGTAATCTCACAATCAGATAAGGCTTCGGCAGAAACAGAATAGGTGTTGAAACTATTACCTAAAGATCTATAACCTAGAATGTTTTCTTCAGTTACTAAGTCGACTATCCTTTCCGACTTACCATCAAAATCAAAAACTTTTATAAAGCCAGAATATACAGTGTATATACCTTTACTTGCTTCTCCTTGCGAAAAAATTCTCTCACCGGCTTTTACTCTATACGTAGTCTTGTTTCTGGTTAAAATATTTTTCCACCCATCCGATGAATACTTGTTTATAAAGCATCCTTTCCTAATACATTTGGAACAAATACGGCTCGATTCTACAACTTTCATACTCCTCTAAAAATTATAATCTTATCTCATTTTTTTCATTTACAAATATCAACTTTTTTATTTCAATAAAAAAATTCAATATTACATTATATGTTTACCATCATTATTTAAATGAAATGCGGATGTTTTTCAAGATTCATAAATATATTTTATGTTATTGATTTCCATTATTTTATAATATTCAAAACAATATGTTAATTACTAATAAAATTGCGCATCAGTTATTTTTACTGTTCGCCATCATATTTATGTCTATTTTTTTTTAGATTTGCATTAAAAAATAGATCGACCTAAATCCTGTAAAAATTACATTTTATGAAATTACACTTTTTAGTAATTACGCTTTTTCTGTTTATTAGCAGCTTTACTTATGCCAACGATGGGAAAAATTTATTTGAAACAAATTGCAAAATATGCCACAGTATTGGAGGAGGAAAAATAGTCGGCCCCGATTTAAAAGGCATCAATGAAAAGAGATCTTTGGAGTGGTTCGGCAAATTTGTGAAAAATTCTAGTTCGTTAATAGAATCGGGAGATGAACAAGCCACAGCAATCTTCAAAGAATATTTAAGCATGCCCATGCCACCCTCAGCTTTAAGTAAAAAAGAAATTGCATCCATTTATAAATATTTAGTCAGTACCGGTAAACCTGCCGAAACAGTTAAAACAAAACCCGAAGCTGTTATTAAAGGCGATGCTACTAAGGGTAAACAGCTTTTTTTTGGAAACATTAGGTTTGGTGGTGGTGGCGTAGCATGTGTTGCTTGTCATACTACTGGCTCCAAACCCGGAGGTACTTTAGCAAAAAGCTTAACTCTTTCGGCTGCAGCAGTTAAACCCATGTTAGATGCGCTCCCTTTTCCAGCAATGAAAGTTTCTTACGAAAATAATAAACTAACAAAAAGTGAAATTAGCGATCTTACAGCATACATAGAGCAAACAAGTAAAGATACAGAAGAGCCTCAGCTCTGCCTTGGGCCACCTATTGGAGGCTTTTTAGGTTTCGTAATATTTATGGTTTTCCTAGGTTTTTATTGGAAGAAACGCAAAAAGGAAAGTGTAAATAAAAATATTTACGACAGACAAATATAATACTTGATTAAATAATTACAGGAAAACAATCCATACTTTTCTAACTAGCTTTTTCCTGTTCAGTGTGGATATTCACAAAAAATAAAATATATAATATGAGTTGGATTAAAGACTTAGTATCTCCTAAAACCCGTCAGTGGGAAGAGTTTTACAGAAACAGACACCAGCACGACAAAGTTGTTAGAAGTACACATGGTGTAAACTGCACCGGAAGCTGTAGTTGGAATATACATGTAAAGGACGGAATAGTAGTGTGGGAAACCCAAGCAATAGACTATCCGGAAATAGACAGCTCTCTACCCGCTTACGAGCCAAGAGGTTGCCAGCGAGGTATTTCTTTTTCATGGTATCTTTATAGTCCTATCCGAGTAAAATATCCTCTCATCCGTGGTGCTTTATTAGATATGTTTCTTGATGAAAAAGCGGAAACCGGAGACCCTGTAAAAGCATGGGCCAATATCCAAAACGACAAAGCCAAAAGAGAAAGATATCAAACAGCAAGAGGCAAAGGCGGATTCCGAAGAGTTCATTGGGATGTAGCGCTAGAGCTTATTGCCGCTTCTAATATTTATACCATTCAGAAATATGGACCCGATAGAATCACAGGATTCTCGCCCATTCCGGCTATGTCCATGCTGAGCTATGCTGCTGGTTCACGATTTTTACAATTAATGGGAGGTGTAAACCTTAGTTTCTACGATTGGTATTGCGATTTACCCAATGCTTTTCCCGAAATTTGGGGAGAA
>Ga0256826_1001244_pt1 | contig 15844 bp, 17 predicted proteins | sample CV79metaG_FD_185975 | JGI IMG/M metagenome (GOLD analysis project Ga0256826, IMG submission 185975) | Hydrothermal vent microbial communities from East Pacific Rise, Pacific Ocean - CV79 | ecosystem: Environmental > Aquatic > Marine > Hydrothermal vents | place: Pacific Ocean: East Pacific Rise...
CAACAGAATCTTCTTCTAAGTTTAAAGCCATACCTTTAGTACCATCTTCAAACTCAACCATTTCACCAGCCATTACATTTGTAAGACCATAAACTTTAGCGATGTTATCCGCTAAAGAGACAATTTTTCCAGTTTCGTTGATATCTACATTCAACTCAAAGTTAGCAATTCTCTCTTTTATAATTGAGCTAATTTCATCAGCTTGAATTTTCCCCACACGAACTCCTTTCAGAATTTAATTTTTATATTGCTTTTAAAATATGGTTAATCATATCAGATTCAATTCTACTTTTTGAAAGTGTTACATTAATGTTTAAATCGTCAATTACAACTTTTAAACCATTAATTTCACTTTTTTTAGCAGTCAAAATAATATTCTTTCCCAATTTAGCAGTTAATCCATCGGCAATAGTTTTGAGATTTTCAACACTCACACTATTTGAAGATAGAATTTGTCCTTGAAACCTATTTTCTAAGTTTGCAACTTGCAATCTTAACTCTTCCGTAATTGCAGGAATTTCAGACACTCGTCTTTTTTCAATTAAAAGTTTAATACAATTTGTTAAATCACCTGAAATATCACCTAAAGAATCTAAAAGAATTTCTTCTTTATCTTTTTGTGAAGTTAAAGTTGAAGTAACGACTGTTACAAACTTTTTATCTGAAAATTGAGAAGCCAAAGCTGAAAAAATTCCTAAAAATTCAGTTACTTTTTCAATATTTTGCTCTTCAGTTAAAGCTTTGACATATCTTTTAGCTAAAAGACTCATTATGAAACCTTTGTTAAAAGAGTTTTTGTTAGAGAATTTTGGTCAAGTCCAATATTACCATTTTTAATAATATCTTGTATAACCTCATCTACCACTGATTTTACCATTTTATTCTCCGCAAGAGATTCTAATTCTGATTGTTGTTTTATTAGCATTTCAATTTCTTGGTCTGCCATTTTCATCATTTTATCAGAAATAAGTGTAGCCTCTTTTTTTGCATCAGAAATAATAATACCAGCTTGTCGTTTTGCTTGATTTAAATTTTTTTCAGCTGTCTCTTTATTTGACTGAACTTCTGCTATTTTTATAGCATTATCTTTAAATTCATTTTCAATAGAGGTTGTTCGTCCCACAAGAAAATTTTTCAAAGGTTCAGCTACTAAATAATAGACAATACCCGCAAAAACTAAAAAGTTAAAAGTTCTTTGAATAATATCAGTTTCTCCACCGTGTTCAGATGCAAAAATAGATATTGAAAGTAAAGCTAAAATCATTCCAATTTTAAACATTGTTTTCCCTTTAAATTGAGGTAAATCTATCTCTAAGAGCAGATTCAATAGATGAAGAATCAGCTAAGAGACGATTTTTTAGAGAAACTCGTTCATTACCTAAATTATTAAGAAATTGTTGGTAATGAGTAGAGAATTCTTTTTTCTTCTCATCTACCATCTTCAAAAGTCTTTCTTTTGTTTCAAATAGAATTGCTTCTTTAGAAGAGGTAGCCTCCTTTCTTGCAATGGATAGAACTGTTTCTACTTCTTTATTTAAAGCATCAATCTCAGCATAATTCTGACTTACAGAATCTCTATCACTCTTTAAAGATTCATCTCTTTCGTCCATATATTTAATAAGAGGAGTATATAACTTCTTATTTAAATACCAAACTAATAAGATAAAAGTTGCAAGAGTAATTACGAGAAGTATAGGATTAATATCTAACATCTGCTTACTCCATAAATTTTTCGTTATTATACCAATAATTCTTTTAATCTTAGATTAAGGTTTTAAGAAGTTGAATAACTTATCTCAAATAATGCCGAAAAAGAATTATCTTGTTATAATTTTTGTAAATTAAGGAATATTCTTGCTATACAAAAAATTACAAAATGAAAAATTTATCATTTCTGGACCTTGTGTTATTGAAAATGAAAATATGGTTATGCACCTCGCTGAAAACATTAAAAAGATGTCGGAAAAACTCAATTTTCCATATATCTTTAAAGCATCTTTTGACAAAGCAAATCGAACATCTTTAGATAGTTTTCGAGGTTTTGGAATTGATGAGGGTTTGAGAATCTTAGAAAAAGTCAAAACAGAATTTGAACTTCCAATTACAACAGATATTCACGAACCAAATCAAGCAAAAATAGTTTCTGAAGTTGTTGATATTCTACAAATTCCTGCATTTTTATGCCGACAAACTGATTTACTTTTAGAAGCGGGAAAAACAGATAAAATTGTCAATATTAAAAAAGCTCAATTCCTTGATGGAAAAGATATGATTTTTCCAGTTCAAAAAGTTCTTTCAACAGGAAATAATAAAATTATGCTGACTGAAAGAGGTTCAATGTTTGGATTAGGAAATTTAGTTGTTGATTTTCGCCAAATTATTGATATGAAAGAGTTCGGCTATCCTGTAATTATTGATGTAACTCATTCTACACAAAAACCATCATCTTTAAATGGAAAGAGTGGAGGAGATAGAAAATATGCTCCATATATTGCAAAATTAGGAAATGCGGTTGGTGTAAATGGTTTTTTCTTTGAGGTTCATCAAAATCCTGAAGAAGCTTTAAGCGACGGGGCAAATATGATTTATTTAAAAGATTTTGAGGGAATTCTAAAAAGCATTAGATAATTGGAACTGACTAGATATACAATTTAAAGTAGATCTCCGTGTCAGGCACGAAGATGACGGGATTATCTCATTATCGTGTTTGACCCGATAATCTATATTTTTGATACTGAACTGTAATATATAATTATATGCTTTTAAGTCGCTATACAAAAATATGTTATAATATTAGATTACAAATTAATAATAGAGAGAAAATATGAAATCCACTCGTATCAAGAAGTTATTTAAAATTAGTCTAGATTTATCTAAAGAAAAAGATATTTATTCATTAATTGATAAAATTTTAAAAAGTGCTAGAGATATAACAAGTGCTGATGCAGGAACTTTATATTTAAAAGATGGTCTCAATTTACATTTTCAAGTAGTTCAAACTAAATCTCTGAATATTTCTATCGGAGGAAAACAGGGAGATATAGATTGGCCAGCAGTTCGCTTATATAATAAAGATGGTTCTCAAAATGAAAATAATGTTTCAGCAGTTTCAGCATTAAGAAAAAAAATAATAATGATTGAAGATTGCTATTCTGAAACATCTTATGATTTCAGTGGAGCAATGGAATTTGATAAACTAAATAATTACAGAACTAAATCTATGATTGTTATACCTTTGAAAGATTTTGAAGATAATGTAATTGGAGTCCTTCAACTTATAAATAAAATAGATGACGAAACTGGAGAAATAATTAGTTTTAATAGTTTTGATAAAGAAATATCAGTTGCATTAGCATCTCAAGCTACTGTATTAATTGTAAATATTAAACTTGTTGCAGAATTAGAGACTTTCCTTGAAAGATTTATGAAAGGCATCGGAGAAGCTATTGATAAAAAATCCCCTTATACTGGAAATCATGTTAAAAAAGTTTCAACTTTTGCCTCAATGGTTGTTCAGGCTATTGATAAAAATAAAGATATTTATCTCAATGAAAATTATGATAATAATAGGGTTCGTCTTTTAGAGATTGCAGCTTGGCTTCACGATATTGGAAAGATTTCAGTTCCTGACCATATTATGGATAAAGCAACAAGACTTGAAGTTATTTCTGATGGTATTTATATTATTAGAGAAAGAGTAGAAATTCTTAAAAGAGATTATAAAATTGAATTCCTAGAAAATAAAATTTCCAATAATGTGTATAAACAAAAAATATTAAATATTGAATCTGATTATAATTTTTTAGAAAAAGTAAATTATGGTGAAATATTTATGGGCGAAGATAAAATTGAAAGAATTCATAAAATTGCAGAACATAAATATACTATAAATTCTAAAGAATATTCTCTTTTAAGAGAAAAAGATATAATTAATTTGTCAATTATTAAAGGTACTTTAACAAAATCTGAAAGAGATATTATTATGAGCCACGCCGAAATGACTTACAGAATATTACAAGATATTCCATTTCCACAAAAATTTTTAGAAGCAAAACATATTGCATCAAATCACCACGAAAAGCTGAACGGAACAGGATACCCGCAAGGTTTAAATAGTTCTCAATTAAGTTTCGATGACAGAATATTAGCTATTGCAGATGTTTTTGAAGCTTTAAGTTCTGGTGACCGTCCATATAAACCCGCAAAAACTCTTTCTCAAGTTTTCAAAATTCTATCTTTTATGGTTAAAGACGGCGATATTGATGGAGAAATAGTACGATTTATTTTTGATTCAAAAGTATATTTACAATATGCCAAACAGGAAATGAGACCTGAACAAATTGATGAACCAAAACTCTTTTTTTAGGAATTATTAAAATGGCAAAGAAAAAAATAAAAACAACTTTTGAGTGTCAATCTTGTGGTTATCAATCTTTAAAATATATGGGAAAATGTCCAAGTTGCAAAGATTGGGATTCTCTTATTGAAATTAAAGAGAGTATGCTTCCAACCTCATCGTCATCATCAGGCGGAGAAAAAACAAGAACAAGAATTTCAACTGAAGTGATTTCAATTCAAGATATTAAAATTGAAGATATTGATAGAGTTTCCACAAAAGATAATGAACTTGATTTAGTTTTAGGCGGTGGAGTTGTTAAAGGTTCTCTAATTCTAATTGGAGGTTCTCCAGGAATTGGAAAATCAACCCTACTTTTAAAAGTAGCAGGAAATCTAGCAGAATCTGAAAAAGTTTTATATGTCAGTGGTGAAGAATCTTTAAGCCAAATTAAAATCCGAGCAGGAAGACTTGGAGTTAATCAAAAAGAGTTATATCTATATTCTGAAATTGAGTTTGAAAATATTGCTGAAAAAATATCAAAAGACAACTTTTCCACTTTAGTTATAGATTCAATTCAAACACTTTTTAGTAATACTGTAACTTCTGCACCGGGAAGTGTAACCCAAGTTAGAACTGTAACTTTTGAATTGATGAGGTTAGCAAAAGAGCAAAATATTTCAGTTTTCATTATCGGACATATTACAAAAGAGGGTTCAATTGCAGGACCACGAGTCTTAGAACATATGGTAGATGTTGTTTTATATTTTGAGGGTGAAGTCAGTAGCGAACTTCGAATTTTAAGAAGTTTTAAAAATAGATTTGGAAATACTAACGAAATTGGACTGTTTGAAATGAATAGCGAAGGGCTAGTTAGTGCTAAAAATATTGCATCAAAATTTTTCTCTCGCTCAAAACCTCAATCAGGTTCAGCTTTAACTGTAATTATGGAAGGTAGCCGTCCGCTAATTGTTGAAGTTCAAGCTTTAGTTAGTGAATCATTTTCACCAAATGCAAAACGAAGTGTAAATGGATTCGACCATAATCGTTTAAATATGCTTTTAGCTCTTTTAGAAAAAAAGTTAGAAATTCCTTTAAATCAATATGATGTTTTTATAAACATTACAGGTGGAATCAAAATTAGCGAAACTGCATCAGATTTGGCAATTTTAGCATCTATAATTTCAAGTTTCCGTGATAGACCTCTTTCTAAAGAGACTCTTTTTATCGGTGAAGTTTCTTTAATTGGAGATATTCGAGAAGTTTTCAGTATGGAAGTTCGACTGCGAGAAGCTATTTCTCAAGGCATAAAAAAAGCGATAGTTCCAAAAAACATCTCTGAAAAACTCAATATTGAAACTTTTGAAGTCGCCGAAGTGACAAAAATTATTGATTGGATTTAAGAAACTCTGATAATGGAGACTGACCAAATCAAGATTATCGGGTCAAGCCAGATAATGACAATAGTCCGTCATCTTCGTGCTTGACACGGAGATCTACTTTAAATTTTCTACTTACTAATTTTATATTTAGTCAATTCACAAAATAATGTTCTAAAATTCTTTTTCGTACAGTTCTTTCATAATCCAATTTGAAACCTCATCGATATTTTCTTGAGAAATTTGACCTTTTAAAGATGGCATTTCTCCAAAAACATCATAAACAAAAGGGGAACAAAAACCACCCATCATATCTGGGTATTTAATATAATCGCGAATAAAAGCGGTCATAACTTTATACTCAATATCTTCATCATCTATTTTTAGTTCAAGTTTAATATTTTGAATAACTTCAATCATTGGTGGGGCTTTTAACTTCTTAATATTCTTTAAAACATAATCTTTTGAGAGAATTTTTGTATGGCAACTTGCACAATTTTCTTGATAAATTTTAGATCCATCTCCAAAAAGAGACATAGTTAAAACTGCTCCTGCAAATAAAATTTTATTCATAATTTACCTTTATATATTTTGAGAAACAATTTTATCATATTTATTTAATAATGTGCTAAAATGTAGGGACTGACCAAATAGAGATTATCGGGTCAAGCCAGATAATGACAATAGCCCGTCATCTTCGTACTTGACACGGAGATCTACTTTAGATTTTCTACTTACTCACTTTTCTATTTAGTCATTCCCAAAATTTAACATAATAAGGAAAAATATGAATCAAGATATAACTTGTCCAAAATGTCATCATAATTTTGATATTACAGATTCTTTAAAAGAACAAGTAAAAAATGAAGCTTTAGCAGAAGCTCGAAAAGAGTATTCTCAACATATTCAAGATATTAAAATTGAAAAAGATAATTTTAAGAAAAAAGCAAATAAAGAGTTAGAAAAGCAGATAGGTCTTGAAAGAATTAAAGTGCAAAATGAGAATAGTTTGCAATTTCAAGAACTACAAAATGAATTAAATCAAAAATCTCAACAACTTCAGGAATTTAATCGAGCGAAAGCTGAAATTGAAAAGTTGAAACGAGAAAAATCTGAAATTTCTTCAAAAATTGAGGCTGAACTTCAAGAGAAATTGACCCAACAGCTTTTAGAGGAAAAGGAAAAAATTCGAGTTGAAAATGAGAATCACAATAGTATGAAATTACTTGAAAAAGATACTCTTATTCAACAGCAAAAACTTGACCTTGAAAATATGAAAATTCGGCTTGAGCAAGGTTCAACTCAACTTCAAGGCGAGGTGCAAGAATTAGCTATCGAAAATTGGCTGAATTCAAAATTTCCTTTTGATGATATTACAGAAGTTCAAAAAGGAAAATATGGAGCTGATGTTATTCAAATTATCCACGAAAGAGAAAGAGAAAATTGCGGAATTATTGCTTATGAAAGTAAGCGAACAGCAAATTGGGGTAATGATTGGATTCAAAAATTTAAAACTGATATTCAACGAAGCGGAGCAGATATTGGAGTTTTAGTCACTTCTATAATGCCAAAAGATATGAAACGAGCTGGTTTAAAAGATGGTGTTTGGGTTTGTAGATTTGATGAGTTTAAAATTATATCTAACCTTTTACGAGACTCTATTATTAAAATTGATATTGCGACGGGACATAATAAGAATCGAAAAGAAAAAATGGAACTTTTATATGATTATATTTTTGGTACAGAATTTAAAAATGACCTTAACAATATGATGGGTGTTTTTGAGTCAATGCAAAAAGAATTAACTCGAGAAAAGACTCAAATGATGAATCATTGGAAAAAAAGAGAAAAACATCTTGAAATGATTATTCAAGCTACCTCGTCAATTGGTGGAAGTATCACTGGAATTTCAGGTATTTCATTACCAATTTTAGAATCTGATTCTATGTTTGAATTAGAATAGATTATAAGTATCTATTAAAAATAAAGTAGATCTCCGTGTCAAGCACGAAGATGACGGGTTATTGTCATTATCGGGCTTAACCCGATAATCTCTATTTGGTCAGTCCCTAAAATAGATGATACACTTTACAAAATATTGATTTCTAAAACAGAACTGACTAAATAGAAAAATAAAGTAGATCTCCGTGTTCAACACGAAGATAACGAGCTATTAGAATTATGATAATTTATATTGAGTCAGTTCCCAATTTGGAAAATAGTGCCATTTTTATATATGTTATGTAAAAGATATTTTTCAACATTAATTAAATTATAACCTGAAGATAAAAACATTGATTTTTTATTATCCATTAAAAATTTTGCTGATTTCAATTTTGTGACAATTCCGCCCGTTGCAAATTCATTATTTGGAGTTACAATCTGATTTAGCTCCGATTCTGAAATGTGCTTTACAATTCTACGAATTTTGGCATTTTTATTAGTTTTCGGATTATCTGTATAATATCCGTCGATGTCTGAAAGAATAATTAAAATATCAGCATTTAAATAATATGTGGAATATGCGGAAAGTTGGTCATTATCTCCAAATACAAGTTCGTCAGTTGCGACCGAATCATTTTCATTAATAATTGGAACAACTCCATTTTCTAATAAAATATTTATCGTATTTTGAATGTTTTTGCTTGTTTTTCGGGAATCGAAATCTGCTTGAGTTAAAAGAATTTGAGAAATTGTAATATTAAAGTCGTTGAATTTTTTTTGATAAATACTCATTAAATAGGATTGTCCGATTGAGGCTAAAGCTTGACGATTTGCCAAAACTGTTTTATCCAATTTCAGTTTTGTGTATCCAGCAGAAACTGCTCCCGATGAAACTAAGATAATTTCAATTCCCGCTTTTTTCAATTTTGCAATTAATTCTACTAAATTTCGGATTCTATCTTTTGCTAATTTTCCATTTTCACTTAAAACTGCACTTCCAACTTTTATAACAACTCTTTTGAAATTCAAATTTTGCCTTAAATATAATTTTAGAAATATTACTATAAAATAAAGAGAACTAACTAAATATAGATTATCGGGTCAAGCCCGATAATGACAATTAATCCGTATAGAGGTTATTGGTTCAATCAGATAATGACAATTAATCCGTGTAGAAATTATTGGTTCAATCAGATAATGACAATTAATCCGTGTAGAAATTATTGGTTCAATCAGATAGTGACAATTAATCCGTGTAGAAATTATTGGTTCAATTAGATAATGACAATTAACCTGTCATCTTCGTGCTTGACACGGAGATCTTCTAAGTGTATATTCACTTGTAAATTGTCTAGTTAGTTAGTCTAAAATAAAGAGATAAAAATGAAAATTATAGAAATTCAGCAGGAACGGGAAAAATGGCTTTTATGGAAAGACATAAAACCGATTAGAGAAAAGATTGCAGATTTACCAAATTTCCAAGGCAAACTGTCTATTTCAGATTCCATTTTAATTGATTTAGAAAATCCTGAAAATGAGAATATTATAGAAATTGCAAAAACACTAAAACCGTGGCGAAAAGGACCTTTTCAAATTGGTTCTCTATTTATCGATTCTGAATGGAAAAGCCAAATAAAATACTCAATTATTGAACCATTTTTAGATATTCAAAATAAAGTGGTTGGCGATATTGGTTGCAATAACGGATATTATATGTTTAGAATGTTAGAAAAAAAACCTCATCAAATTATCGGTTTTGACCCGTCACCTCTTTTCAGAACTCAATTTGATTTTATTAACCATTTTGCAAAAACTGAAATCCTCTACGAACTTTTAGGGGTTGAGCATTTGACTGAATATAAAACAAAATTTGATACTTTAATCTGTCTCGGAGTTTTATATCATCGAAGCGACCCAATCGCAACTTTGAAATCTCTACGAAATGGCTTGAAAAAAGGGGGAACTCTGATTGTCGATACTTTTTATATTGACGGCGACGATGAGGTTTGCCTTTTTCCTGAAGATAGATATTCTAAAATTCCAAATATCTATTTTATTCCAACAGTTTCAGCTTTGAGAAATTGGGTAAAACGAGCAAAATTCTCAAGTTTTGAAATTATCGCCGAACTCGAAACAGACGAAAGTGAGCAGAGAAAAACAGAATGGATTGAGGGAGAAAGTCTCGGCGAATTCTTAGACCCAAATGATAAAAATAAAACAGTTGAAGGCTACCCCGCACCCAAACGAATCTATATGAAATTGGTGAAATAAATTGAAAAAAGCTTTTACTTTAATTGAAGTTATGATTTCAATAGTTTTAATGGGAATTATTATCTCGTATCTTTACGGAACTTTGGGCGGTTTAAAACATTCAAATAATTTACTGCAAAAACGAGATGACAAACTTTCAAAAAATGAGATTTTCTTAAATTTGTTAAGTCGAGATTTAATAGAATCTAAGAACACATCAATTCGTAGAACAAAATCTTTAAATGAAGTTTTGGAACTTCATACGAAAAATTCTCTTTATAATTCCCATTTCGTTTATGTAAAATGGTTTTTGCACCTTGAGGAGAATTCGATAATTCGGGCAGAATCAACTCAAAACTTTACCTTGCCCGTTTCTGTTGAAAAAGTTCATTTCGTAAAATTTGATGTTTTTGTTGAGAATATTGAAGAGTTTCATATTTATAGTTCAAAAGATAAAAATTCAGTTCTAATTTCAACTAAAGATATAAATAACTCTAAAATTTTTGCAATCGAATTAATGCAATAAAACTGGGGGAAGCTGACTAAATTAGAAGATCTCCGTCAAGCACGAAGATGACGAGTTATTGTCATTATCAGGTTTGACCAGATAATCTATATTTAGTTAGTCCCTTATTTTTATCCGCCAGTTTCATAAAATGCTCGAGATGAAATTTCATTTTCACCTTTATCAGTCCATCGATTTTTCTCAGGTTTATTTTTTACAACTTCTCGTAAAATTTCAGTTGCTTTTTTTATATCTCCAGCTTTAATTGATTCTTTGATACTCATTGCCTCATCAAAATATAAGCAAGGAATTAAATTACCCTCCGCAGTTAATCTGATACGATTACAATGAGTGCAAAAATCATCACGATGAGGTTCAATTATTCCAAAACGGTATCCATTATCTAATTTATAATAATGAGATGGTGAGCCGAGTTCAACTCCTTCATCTTCAAATTTGTAACGACTACCAATAATTTTTAAGACTTCATCGCTGGATAAACCTTTTAAATCATTTTTAGCAAAACTATTTTCCATATATTCTATAAAGCGAATTGGAATATCTTTCTCTTTACAATATTCCAACATATCTAAAATTTCAGAATCGTTAATATCTTTCATTGGAACATTATTAATTTTAACTTTTAAACCAACCTCAATAGATTTTTCAATTCCTGCAAAAACTTGTTTTAAAACATCTTTTTGAGCAATTTTCCAAGCTGTCTCTTTTTTTAAAGAATCAAGTGAAATATTAATTCTTTTTAATCCTGCTTTTTTAAGTTTTTCAGCAGTTTTTGGTAAAAGATAACCGTTAGTTGTCATAGCTAAATCTATATCAGGTTTATAATTATAAATCATTGCAATAAATTTATCTAAATGTTCTCGTAAAAGAGGTTCTCCTCCTGTAATTCTTACTTTTGTAACACCCTCATCAATTGCAACTTTTATAAATTGGAAAAGTTCCTCAAAAGAAAGTAAATTTTCACGAGGAGTCCAAGAAAATGGTTTTTCAGGCATACAATATTGACAACGAAAATTGCATCTTTCAGTAACTGAGACTCGAATATAATCGACGGTTCGGTTGTAGCTATCTATTAACATTAATTTTCTCCATAATATGAAATTGTAGTTTTTCCGAATTTTCGACTTTTTAATAAAGTGAAATAAGCTATTTTTTCAGGTATAACCTCATCAGAAAGATGTTCAAAAATAATTTTTTGAACTAAATTTTTATCAATTTTTTCAATAAATTTATAGGTTGTATTATAAATATTTTCCATTCCTTCACGAATTGAAAAAGGCGGGTCGATGTAAAATATTGCTTTTTTATCAATTTTACTTAAAAGTGTTGAGAGGTTTGAAAAAGTATCTCCAGAAATAATATTTATATTCTCGTTTGGAAAATTTTGCATATTTTTTTTCAAAGTTTTAATTGCAGTTTGATTCATTTCTAAAAATATAACTTTAGATGCTCCCCGACTTATTGCCTCAAATCCAACTGACCCGCTTCCTGCAAAAAGTTCAATAAAAGGTAAATTAACCATTTCATTTTGCAAAGTATCAAAAATGGAATTTCGTACAATTGATTTTGATGGGCGAGTGGTTTCAATATTAGGTAATAAAATTCTTTTACCTTTATATTTTCCACTGTTAATATTTATACTATTGTTTTTCAAAAAGTGCCTTAATTTCTAATAATATTTGTGCTTGATATATCTCTAGTATTTCTGTGATTTTATCTTGAGATACTTTTGGAAGAGAATCAATTATTTTATCTGGGTTCTCTGTTTTATTAGGTTCTACTAAATATTTTTCTATCTGATGTTCTGAAAATGGAAAAAAAATATCAACTCCAATTCTTATAATATTTTTTTTGTCATCTACATCTTTTTTATCTGTAATTATATATTTGTAGTTTTTTTCTGTAATAAATTTTGCAAGTTTTGTCTCTAAAATAATTTTAGATAAAGGAGAATCGCAATCTATAACAAACATTTAATACCTTTTTTAATATGAACTTCTAACACATCTAACATAATGTCGAGTTGAGATATATGACCAATCGTCGTAACCCGCTTCAAAATCTATAAACCAAGCTTCTTCCTCTTCACTTTTCGCATTGCTTATATCATCTGATAAAGACCAATAATCACCCTCGGTTCCCATATTATATTGCAAATAACTTTTAACAAAATATCCATTATTTTTAGTTTCCTCATTTTCAAGAAACCATTCTTCCCAATCATCATTATATCCGCCATACATTTCTATATTTGAGATACTTTTTAATTGAGCAGTAGCTGGTAGCCACCAATCTTTTTCTCCGTGTAAGTATAATGAATCACAATATGTACTAGCTTCACTCCAAGTATATTTGTTCATTATATTATATTCATTTTTAATTTCCCACATCAAACCTGTATCTCTATCAATCCAAGTAGATGCTGAAATAGTTCCAGTAAATAAAATATATACTAGAAATATATTTTTTATATTTATCATTTCAATACTTTGTCTATTTTTTTGATAGAATTTTAACATTATTTTAAGATTGAATTTACAGGAGTAAATCAACTTAAATTTATTAGATTTTAAGCGATTCTATATTAATAAAATAGCAATAAGGTTACATTATGAAACAGATTATTTTTCTCACACTTTTACTACTCTCGCAACTATCTGCAAAAGAGTATTTCTTACACCTCAATAAGGGTTGGCAATTAATTGGACTTCCTACAGATATAGGAAATATGCGAATTTTTAATAACAGTAATATTCGTTTAATTTGGGCTTTTGACAATAAATATAATGAATGGGTTGGATATTCGCCTGATAATTCTATTAGAAAAAAACTAGAAAATAGTCATATTAATACTTTAAACAATGTTAAACATTGGCAAGGCATTTGGGTATTTAGTAATAATGATTGGGATTTAAATATTGAAGACAGTCCAAAACTAGGATACAACTATCCTAAAATTGATGTAATTGAACTTTTTGAGGGTTGGAATTTAATTTCTTTACCTTTTAATTCTGTTTTTTCAGCAAAACTTTTTGATGGTTATAAAGTTTGGAGATATGGTCAATATGATAGTAAATTTAAAAGTAGTTGGCAAACAAACCAAAAATATACTCGTTTAAGCTTTCCTGAAGTTGATGAGATTAATGGAAAAAGTGGTTTTTGGGTTTATTCTCCAGAATATAGAGAAATTGATTTATCGAATCAGAGTGCTAAATTATTAATTGAGAATAATTCAGTAGGAATGCCATTTTCACAATTTAAATCTAACGATGAGGTTTTTCAATATATAAAACATTCTCTTTTTGTATCAAATCGAAATAATAAATATTGGAATTGGACGGCTAAAAAATCTGAATCAACTAAACAAGAAATTAAGATAGTTCAAAAAATATCAAACTCTATTACAAATAATAATATTCCAAATATTCAAGATAATGTTAGAAAACCTGAAAATTTTATAATTAGTGATTCTCGAGTCTATTATATGAGCGGAGATAAAAAGTCTATTTTAATTGAGCATTTAGATAATTTATTATTTAATCGTCAAGAACCTATTAGATTTACTCCTAATTTTACTTTCGGTGAATATTATATTAATAGCTTTTTAATTGAGGGAAATAAACTGATTGTAATTTCAGATTTACAAGATGATAAAATTAATCCAAGCTTTGAAGATAAGTGTCGAGCTAAAAAAATTGTAGTTTCTATTTATGAATTGAACTTTAATAATATAATAAAATCAACTCAAAAATATATTTTTATTGACGGTGATTTAAACACAGCTAGAATTATTGATTCTAATTTATATCTTTTAACAGAGTTCAAACCCTGTATTCAATTAGATTATGATAAAACTTATTTAGGAAACACAAATCTTTGTAATTACCCTCCATTCGATACTATTGATTATCAAACCCGTTGTTACGATGTTGAAGTTGATTTAGCAAATGGAAAAAGATTCAGATATAACTATGAAACTCCTAAAATTGTAGATACCTACACTTTGCCAAAATATACGACTGATAAAAAAGAATTTAACTTAACAAAATCTGGTCAGTTTTTTACATCTATAAAAATTGATAGAAATAGTTCAATTTTCTCAATTTCTCATATTGACACAATCAGTGGAAAACTAGATTTAACCTCATCAATTTTTGGAGATATTGATAATATATATTTATCTAAAAGCCATATCTATTTTACATCAGATTCATCTCCTGAACATCTTTCATTTTGGGAAACTAGAGCCAAAACTGATATTTATGAATTTTCTTTTTATCCTAGAATTGAATATTTAGCTTTTGGAAATGTAGATGGTCAAGTTTTAAATAAATTTAGTTTAAATGAGAGCAATGAATATTTACAAATTGCTTCTATTGATAAATATTCTTGGAATGAACCTCGACACGATAATAGATTAACTATATTTCAAAAACAAAACAAATCTTTAGAGTCGATTAATCATTTAGATAATTTGGTAAATGAGAACTATCCTTTAACAGGAATCAAATTTTATGGAAATATCGCAATTGCATCTACAAATAGTAAAAATCAACCATTGCAACTTATTGATTTAAAAAATGCAACATCTCCCGCTAAAGGTGGAACTTTGCAAATTGCAGGAACTTCAGAATTAATTTACTTTTCAGAATCTGAAAATAGAATTTTTTCTTTTGGTAGAGAAATCAGCGATACTTTAGTAAATGGCGGAATTGAGTTAAATATAATTGATATTGATAATATTCAGAAACCTAAACTTGCTAAAACAAAAATCTTTGGTGACTATTTTAACTACACTCCAATTTTTCTAAATTCTAAAACTTTAAGTTATAAAAATCAAGATAATATTTTAGCAATTCCTATTTATCAAGATGGAGGCACATCTTTAGATACGACATCTACTGGAATTCATCTTACTCAAATTAATAATATGGAATCTGGAGCAATTTCTATTTCTCCTTATGTTACTCTTCCTAAAATTGAAACTCCAACAGCTGATAAATATCATCAAGAGATTCAAACTATATTTCTTGATAGAAATGGTCGAAGTTATGTTTTATATTTAACTCAAGGAAGACTTAATGCCAAAAGGATTAAATAAAAATGAATAAATTTATTATTACCTCAATTTTTATTGCGACGATTTTTATCGGTTGTGGTGAAAATGTGACAAACAAAACGACAAATAATATTCCTACGGATAGTGTGGATAATGTACCTCACCCAATTCCAAATCCAAATCAAAGTCAAGTAAATGATAAGGAGTTTCCTCCTCGTCCGCCATCAATTTAAGAGACTGACTAAATAGAAAATTAGTAAGTAGAAAATAAAAGTAGATCTCCGTGTCAAGCACGAAGATGACGGTCTATTGTCATTGTCGGGTTTGACCCAAAAGTGTCATTGTCGGGT
>Ga0256826_1001245_pt1 | contig 15834 bp, 14 predicted proteins | sample CV79metaG_FD_185975 | JGI IMG/M metagenome (GOLD analysis project Ga0256826, IMG submission 185975) | Hydrothermal vent microbial communities from East Pacific Rise, Pacific Ocean - CV79 | ecosystem: Environmental > Aquatic > Marine > Hydrothermal vents | place: Pacific Ocean: East Pacific Rise...
ATGTAACGCTCCTCTTCACAAAGATCAAGCTCAAACTTTAAACGCGACTCTAATGCCACCTCATCAAAAAAATCGATACGACTGCGAAGATAGACATTAAAATCTATAGCACTCTTAGGATACTCCACCTGATCTTTTTTCACCAAGTAACTCAAATCATCATAGATATTGAAGATGTTTTTAACTGCAGCATCGATCTTGGAGAGTTGGCGGTTTTTACCATGTTGCATGACATAAAGATCGATACTTGTGACAATAACACTTAAAGGGGTATTGGTCTCATGAATGGCATGACGTAAAAAGGTCTTTTGTGAATCGAGTAGTTTTTGAGAAAACTGTTCTGCCGTTGCCAAGTCAGCAACATGTTGTTGTAATGCTTTGGTCTTTGTAGCGACTTTTTGCTCCAAAGAGTAGTTGAGTTGTGTCAATGAGTGTTTTTGTTCCATAATGGTATCAACCATCTCATTAGCATACTTCACCATCACCCGAAACTCTCGTAAAAGGATCTGATCTTGAATGATCACCTGATCATGATGCGCAGCCCGCTCAAAAAACTGTAAAAAGGTATCGATATCTCTTTGCATAATGGCACTAATGATCTTATTGATCCCAAAGATAATCCCAAAGAGTAAAAAGGCCAGGGTCGTGATCTCTAAGACATTTTTGATCACCTTGCTCTTTTGACGGGCGCGGCGTTCTTGAAGCAAAAGGGTCTCAGGCTTAACATACTTTGCAACTAAAAGGCAGTACCCATTGGCCAAGATTACTTTATAAGCTAACAACTCTTGATCTTCTTTACCCAAACTAAAGCGACTCAAAGTCTCATTTTCATTCGGGATATAGCGTCGCAGATCGATCTTACTGTTGGGAAGTTTCAACTGAGGTTTGAGCTGTTTATCATAGAGTTCAACCAAACTCTCTTTAGCATCTAAAAAGAGAGCAGGTACCTTTTTAAGGGTATTGGGCGTACGCTCTGAAGGGTACTTATACTCATAATTCATCACTGTTGAGATCTGGTTTGTAGCATGCATCAGTGAGCCTTCTGTACGGCTCTTCTCGAGAGCATACTCCGCTTGAAGTTGCTTCTCATAACTCTGGTTTTCATCTTGGATCAGTAAAAAGGCAAACAAAAAAGTAAAAAGCAAGATGACAAAAGTAGCAAAGAGGTAGATCTGAGAGAGGGAATAGTTAGCAACATATCGGCTATATTTGTTAAAAGTAGGAGACTCTTTTTTTTGCATGAGGGTATTATAACGCAAGCCTTGTTTCTTAATTAAACCATTTTATAACTGCTGTTAAAACTTTTTGACTATAATTCGGCCATGAATATAATAAAAAGGATTCTTATGGCATTTGGACGTACAGAACTAAAAACATTTGACACAAGCGCAGAAGCACTTGCACCACTTCAGTGGGTTAAAGTAACAACAAGTAAGGGTGTTATGTGGGTGAAGCTTTATGGTGATGAAGCACCTAACACAGTTGCAAACTTTGCAAACCTTATCAAAGAGGGTTACTATGATGGTCTTGACTTTCACCGTGTGATCCCAGGTTTCATGGCTCAAGGTGGTTGTCCAACAGGTACAGGTACAGGTGGTCCAGGTTACTCGATCGCTTGTGAAACTGCAACCAATACAACTGCACATACTAAAGGGACGCTCTCTATGGCACATGCAGGTCCAAACACAGGTGGAAGCCAGTTCTTCATCTGTTTTGTACCATGTCCTCACCTAGACGGCGTTCACACTGTCTTTGGTGGTGTAGAAGCTGATGATGCTGACTCTATGGCAGTACTTGACAGCATCCAAGGTCAAGATAAGATCGAAAAGATGGAAGTTTTAGCAGCACGCTAACTAAGGAGAATGGTAAATGGAAAATAGAAAATGGGCATACTCAAGAAGTACCTTTCTAAACCCATTTACCTTTCACCCTTCACCATTTACTGCACAAGCAAAAGGTTTTAACTTTTGTTAGTGCATATCTGCTGTAGTGTTGACTCTCACTTCTTTTTAGAGAAACTTCAAGCTGACTTTCCTGATGAAAAACTGACCGGCTTTTTTTATGATCCCAATATCCACCCCTACTCTGAGTACCAACTAAGATATCTGGATGTTCAAAGAAGCTGTCAAAAACTAGGCATCGATCTGCTCGAAGGCCCATATGACTTTGAGAACTGGATGCAGGCCGTTCGTGGTCTTGAAAATGAGCCTGAAAAAGGTGCCCGTTGTGAAGTCTGTTTTGACAAACGATTCTCTGTGAGTGCTGAAAAAGCCTTAGAGCTTGGCGAAACAAAAATCACAACAACCCTACTTGTCTCACCACTCAAATCACAAGAGCAGCTCAAACGTGTAGGCGATGCCTTTTATGCAAAAAATGGGGTTGAGTTTATTGCTGTAGACTACCGTGCAGATGGTGGAACGCAAGATCAGAGTCGTGTCACCAAAGAGGAGCAACTCTACCGCCAAGACTACTGTGGTTGTATCTACGGCCTGAGTATGCAACGTGATCAACAAGAGAAGCTCATGGATGAGATGTTCTCACCTATCAACAATATAACACTACCTGCCTCTATAGAGGAGCGTCTTGAGATCTATAAAGAGCGTATGAGACTTGAAGATGCGGGTCTTGAGTACAAGATCATGCGTCAAAAGTTTTTGAACTACCGCCAGTTCTCTTGTAAACTGCTCAAAGGAAAGACGCAAGTCATCCCTGCACATGCCCTTGCCTACTCTTATCTACCTCGAAAACGGGCCCAAGGTAAAGTTGAGTATAGCATCGGTGATCTTCACTATATGAACCGTGAAGAGGTACGTTTCATCACACTTGAGTATTTTAATACTTTAGCCAAAACAACCTACCAAAGTGTTACAGAACTTATCTTTGCACAACACCCTCTAGAGAGAGAACTACAAATCAGACAACAGTTAAGCCCATCGCCTTACGATCTTTCACCTATCATCGTAGTAGAGACCATCATAGAGAGTAAGCTTACCCTCGTACTTGATGCCAAGGTATATGATGACACCAAAGAGGTTTTGGTCGCTCTTTAATGTAAACCTTCCAACAAACTTCTTGGTGTTCGAGCTCCTTTTTCAAGCCTTAAAGAGTATCCCCACAATTGAGACCATTTAAGCAATGGTTTCATCAGTTATTAACCCATATTTAGCTAAAATAGCCCAATTTTTCCAAGCTAAAAGGTATATATTATGATGGACGTTGTTGAAATCCAAGAAGTTTTACCCCACCGTTACCCATTTTTACTCGTAGATAGAGTCATCTCACTTGAAAAAAGTGAAAATATTGTTGCATTTAAAAACGTCAGTATCAGCGAACCTGTGTTTCAAGGTCACTTCCCTGGTCACCCCATCTATCCAGGTGTTATGATCTTAGAGGGTCTTGCTCAAGCGGGTGGTCTTCTTGCTTTTGAAAGCATGGAGATGACCAAAGAAGAGGCTGCACAAAAAGTAGTTTACTTCATGAGTATTGACAAAGCAAAGTTCAGAAAACCTGTACGTCCAGGGGATCGTTTAGAGTACCGTGTTAGTGTAATCAAGCAAAAAGGTGCGATCTGGATGCTTGATGGTAAGGCTTATGTTGATGACCAATTGGTCTCACAAGCTGAGCTTAAAGCTATGGTAGTAGACAAGTAGTCCTGATGAGTAAGATTTCTCCACTAGCTATTATTGAAGAGGGTGCTGTCATTGGTGAAGATGTTGAGATCGCTGCAACATGTTTCATCTCATCACAAGCTATCATTGGTGATGGTACGACCATTGCACATGGTGCTTGTATCTATGGTAAAACGATCATCGGTAAAAACAACCGTATCTTCTCTCACGCCGTTTTAGGTTCGATCCCACAAGATCTCAAGTTTAACGGTGAAGATGTCTCTCTTGTCATCGGTGATAACAACACCATCAGAGAATTCACACTTTTCAATCCAGGGACTGAAGGTGGTGGAAGTATCACTAAAGTTGGTAACAATAACCTCTTTATGGGTTATGTTCACTTAGGCCATGACGTGATCATTGGTGACAACTGTATCTTTGCAAATGCTGCAACACTTGCAGGTCATGTTGAAGTGGGCAATGGTGCTGTTGTTGGTGGCATGACCCCGATACATCAGTTTGTTAAGATCGGTGACTTTGCTATGGTCGGTGGTGCTTCTGCACTATCACAAGATGTACCACCATACTGTATGGCAGAGGGTAACCGTGCAACACTACGTGGATTGAACTTAACAGGTCTACGTCGTACGATGCAACGTAGTGACATCAACCTTCTCAAATCAGCCTATAAAGAGCTCTTTGAGATGGGTCGTCCCCTTCAAGATGTTGCACGTGAACTTTTAGATACAGAAGAGAATGTCTACGTACAAACCCTTTGTAGCTTTATTAAAGATACCAAACGTGGTATCCCATTTGAGAGGAAAACTATATGAGTCAACATCGTAACTGTAGCTTCTGTAATGCTGTAGAGAGTGAAGAAAATCCTCTTATCGCTGGAAACAGTGTCTATATCTGTAAAAATTGTGTTTTTTCTGCTTATAAGATCATGTTTGGGGATAACGAAGAAGATCTTAGTAAAGAGGATCAAGCACTGGTAGATGCTACAACCATGTTGATGACACCCAAAGAGCTTAATGCCTTTTTGGGCGAATACCTTATTGGTCAAGAGAATGCACGTAAACTGCTCTCTGTCGCTGTATACAACCACTATAAACGTATCTTTAAAAACAATCAGATCACAGATGATGATACAGAGATCGCAAAATCTAACATCTTACTTATTGGCCCAACGGGTTCAGGTAAGACCTTAATGGCACAAACGATCGCACGCGTTTTAAATGTTCCTATTGCTATTGCAGATGCGACTTCTCTTACCGAAGCGGGTTATGTAGGTGAAGATGTAGAGAACATCTTGACCAAACTACTTCAAGCAGCTGATGGTGATGTTGAACGTGCCCAACAAGGAATCTTGTTTATAGATGAGATCGATAAGATCGCACGTATGAGTGAAAACCGCTCGATCACACGTGATGTCTCTGGTGAAGGGGTACAACAAGCACTTCTCAAGATTGTAGAAGGCTCTGTTGTCAACTTACCACCAAAAGGTGGACGTAAACACCCTAACCAAGAGTTTATTCAACTTGACACTTCAAACATTCTCTTTATTTGTGGTGGTGCTTTTGATGGTATGCAAAGTATCTTAAAGCGTAAACAAGGTGAGAATATCTTAGGTTTTGGACAAGAGAAAAAGTCTAAAGATGAGCAGAAGCCTACACTAGATATGGTAGAGCCTGATGACTTAGTTCATTACGGACTGATTCCTGAACTTATTGGCCGTCTTCCCATCATTGCTTCACTAAGTGAGATCTCTGAAGAGGATATGGTACGTATCTTGACAGAGCCAAAGAACTCTCTAGTCAAGCAGTACAAAAAGCTCTTTGCCATTGATGATGTTGAACTAACCTTTGAAGAAGATGCCCTACTTGCTGTTGCAGCTAAAGCTATCGCACGCAAGACAGGTGCACGTGGACTTCGTGCCATCTTGGAAGAGTCTATGATCGATATTATGTATACACTTCCAGAGTATGAAGGCTATGAAGTCATCGTAACGGCAGAGGTGATCGAATCATCTGCGCAACCACTTTACATCAAAAAAAGCAAACAAAAAAGTGCATAGGACAAATAAATGATTTTTAATAAACTAATTGGTATTTTCTCTAACGATCTCGCGATCGACCTTGGAACAGCAAACACACTTGTGATCGCTAAAGGCCATGGTATCATCATCAACGAGCCTTCTGTTGTTGCCGTCAAACAAGAGAAGTATGGACAGACTAAAGTCTTAGCTGTTGGTCAAGAAGCCAAAGATATGGTAGGTAAGACACCGGGTAATATTCGTGCGATTCGTCCTATGCGTGATGGTGTCATCGCAGACTTTGACATGACAGAGAAGATGATCAGAAAGTTCATCGAAAAAGCACATGGTCGTAAGGCCTTGATCTCTCCACGTATCATCATCTGTGTTCCTTATGGTCTAACACAAGTTGAGCGTAAAGCCGTACGTGAATCAGCGCTTTCTGCTGGTGCACGTGAAGTCTTCTTGATCGAAGAGCCAATGGCTGCGGCTATTGGTGCCGGTATTGATATTCGTGAGCCTCAAGGTCACTTAGTCGTTGATATTGGTGGTGGTACTACTGAGATTGGTGTTGTCTCACTAGGTGGTTTGGTACTCTCAAAATCAATCCGTGTTGCAGGTGATAAGATCGACCTCTCTATCATCAACTACATCCGCCGTAAATATAACCTCTTAATCGGTGAGCGTGTTGCTGAAGAGATCAAGATCTCTGTAGGTACCGCTTGTGAACTTGAAGATACACTAAGTTACTCGATTACAGGACGTGACCAAGTTGAAGGTCTTCTTAGCTCGATCACTCTTACAAGTGAAGATGTTCGTGAAGCGATGGAAGAGCCGTTGCGTGAGATCGCGGAAGCACTTCGCGATGTTCTAGAGCAGATGCCACCTGACTTAGCAGGTGATATTGTCAACCATGGTGTTGTACTCACAGGTGGTGGTGCACTGATCCGTGAACTAGACAAATACCTTTCAGATATCATTCGTATACCTGTTTATGTTGCCAATGAACCACTTCTTGCTGTTGCAAAAGGAACTGGTAAAGCCCTTGACGAGATCGATCTTCTTCAAGAGCTTTTTGATGAATAGAGAAGCCCTCGGTATCTTTTTTCTCTTTGCTGGACTCTTTGTCACAGCACTCTACTTTTCAACAAGTATCCAAAAACCTATTTTGTCAGCAAGTGATGCTGTCAAAAACTACTATAAAGAGTCAACCCAATCTATCACAAATACTATTGATGAGCACTTCTTTCAACAAGATACAATTATCAATCTTCGCAAAGAGTTAGCCCTTTATAAAGAGAGTCATCTTATCCTTCATGAAGTCGCAACAGAACTCAATGCCCTTTTTGTTGAAAATAACTCCTCTTTTAAGCTCAATCCAAAAGTTGAACTCGTGCGCAGTATCTCCTACCTAAAGTTTGGAGACATTAATAAGATTTGGCTCGATATGCAACCCTTTGAAAAGACTCAAGCCTATGGCCTTGTCCATAAAGAGAATGTTGCAGGTATCGTTGTTATGCATGAAGGCCGTCCTATGGCACTTCTCAATGGTGCCAAAAAAAGTTCTTACGCTGTCTATGTTGGTCCCAATAAAGCACCGGGAATCGTCCATGGCCTCAATACAAAAAGATTGATCGTTGAGTTTATCCCTACATGGATCAAGATCAAAGAGGGCGATGAAGTGCTAACCTCTGGTCTCGACCATCTCTTTTTTCCAGGACTCAAAGTGGGAAAGATCGTCTCTATTGAGCAGTCACAAGGGTATCAAAATGCGATCATAGAGCCCTACTACAATGCTTCAAATCCAGATTATTTTAGAGTTATTAAGAGTATTCGATAATAATTGAACCCTCTTAACATTACAAATTGCTTCACAAATAAAATTCATCGATTTTTCAACTCTATTTTCACCATTTTTTAAGCACTATTTCCCTATAATAAGCAAATTTTTAAAGAGTGAAAACTCTTTATATTACAACATTTTCGAAGGGTCATAATGCCAAAACGCACCGACATAAAAACGATACTTCTTATAGGTTCTGGACCAATCATCATTGGTCAAGCATGTGAATTTGATTACTCTGGTACTCAAGCTGTAAAAACACTTAAAGAGTTAGGCTATAGAGTTGTACTCATCAACTCTAACCCAGCTACCATCATGACAGACCCTGAGTTTGCAGATCGTACTTATATTGAGCCGATCAAACCAGAGGTCATTGCTGAGATCATCAAAAAAGAGAATGTTGATGCAATCCTACCTACCATGGGTGGACAAACTGCCCTCAACGCCGCAATGCAGATGCATGAAGCAGGCATGTTAGAGGGTATCGAGTTTTTAGGTGCAAAACCAGACGCTATCAACAAAGGTGAAGACCGTCAACTCTTTAAAGAGGCCATGATCAAACTGGGTATGGATCTTCCACACTCACGTTATGCACACAACATGGATGAAGCTTTAGCCGCTGCTGAAGAGATTGGTTTTCCAATCATTATTCGTGCGTCATTCACACTAGCTGGTGGTGGTTCAGGTGTTGCTTACAACATTGACGAGTACAAACTGTTGGCACAACGTGGCCTTGATGAAAGCCCTGTAACTGAGATCTTAGTCGAAGAGTCTCTTCTTGGATGGAAAGAGTACGAGATGGAGGTCATCCGTGACTCTGCAGACAACTGTATTATTGTTTGTGCCATTGAGAACTTTGATCCTATGGGTGTTCATACCGGTGACTCTATCACTGTTGCACCTGCACTAACACTAACAGACAAAGAGTATCAGCGTATGCGTGATGCATCATTTGACATCTTACGTGAAGTTGGTGTTGATACAGGTGGATCAAATGTACAGTTCTCTGTTGATCCAAAGAGTGGTCGTATGATCGTCATTGAGATGAACCCTCGTGTATCACGTTCATCTGCTCTTGCCTCTAAAGCTACGGGTTATCCTATTGCAAAAGTGGCTACCCTTCTTGCTGTTGGCTTTACACTCGATGAGATCACTAATGATATTACAGGTACGCCTGCATCATTTGAACCTGTTATTGACTACGTTGTTACAAAGATTCCTCGTTTTACTTTTGAAAAGTTCCCTGAAGCAGAATCTACACTTTCAACTTCTATGAAGTCTGTTGGTGAAGTGATGGCCATTGGTCGTACCTTTAAAGAGTCTATGCAAAAAGCACTCTGTTCTCTTGAAGAGGGACTCAGTGGTTTTGATGAGATGCAAGGTGATATGGATTTTATCACGCATGAAATCCGTCGTCCAAATGCGATGCGTATGCTCTACGTTGCAGAAGGTATGCGTCGTGGTATGAGTGTGGAAGATATCTTTGATACATGTAAGATCGATCCATGGTTCCTTTACCAACTTGAAGAGATCATCAATGCAGAAAAACAGATCAACCTTGACATGCTTAATGACGAAGCTGCTTTCCGTCGCTTAAAGACAGATGGTTTCTCTGATAAGCGTATCTCTACATTGATTACCAATAACTGCTCTACTGTAATGAGTGAAAATGATGTTTATGCCGCACGTAAGCGTTTGGATATTCACCTAGAGTACAACGAAGTAGACACCTGTTCAGCTGAGTTTGAGGCACTAACACCATACCTTTACTCAACAACTAACATCACTAAGCTTCCGGCTGCACCTTTACGAAGTTCTGATAAAAAGAAGGTCTTGATCTTAGGTGGTGGGCCTAACCGTATTGGTCAAGGTATTGAGTTTGATTACTGTTGTGTTCATGCAGCATTTGCCCTAAATGATATGGGACATGAGACCATCATGTACAACTGTAACCCAGAAACCGTCTCTACAGACTACGACACATCAGATGTACTTTACTTTGAGCCTATTGATTTTGAACATGTTCGTGAAGTGATCGAACTAGAGAAACCAGATGGCGTCATTGTTCACTTTGGTGGACAGACCCCTCTTAAACTTGCTAACCCACTAACTGCTATCGGTGCCAAGATATCAGGAACACCAGCCCGTGTTATTGACCTTGCTGAAGATAGAAAGCAGTTCTCTGAGTTTGTTGAAGCCAACAACCTACTTCAACCTAATAATGGTCTTGCTACGACTAAAGAAGAGGCTGTTGTTATTGCTGAAAAGTTGACTTACCCTGTTCTTGTTCGTCCTTCATTTGTTCTTGGTGGACGTGCGATGCGTATTGTTTATGGTGAAGAAGAGCTTAGAAAGTACATGGATGAAGCAGTATCAGTCTCTAATGATGCGCCTGTTCTTGTTGATAAGTTCTTAGATCAAGCTATTGAGCTTGATGTTGACTGTATCTGTGATGGTACTGAGGTCTACATTGGTTCTGTGATGCAGCATATTGAAGAGGCCGGTATTCACTCAGGTGATTCTGCTTGTTCACTACCACCACTTAACTTGTCTATTGAACTACAAAAACGTGTAGAACAACAGACTAAGACCATTGCTCTTGGTCTTGGAGTTGTAGGTCTTATGAACGTACAGTATGCGATTTACCAAAATGATGTCTACCTCATTGAAGTCAATCCTCGTGCATCACGTACCGTTCCATTTGTATCTAAGGCAACGGGTGTACCTCTTGCTAAAGTTGCAACACGTGTTATGATGGGTGATGATCTTCGTAGTGCGCTTGCATTCTACGATAACTATAACGTTGTCATGGAAGAGGATGGTCTTCTTAAGCCACGTCTTAAAGACCATGTTGCAATCAAAGAGGCTGTTTTTCCATTCCATAAACTTTATGGAGCAGACCTAACACTTAGTCCTGAGATGAAATCAACAGGTGAAGTTATGGGTATCAGTCAAAACTTTGGAACCTCTTTTGCCAAAGCACAGATGGCAGCTGGAAATAACATTCCAACAGAGGGAACATGTTTCTTATCTTTTATCGATATGGATAAAGAGCATGCTCCTGAAATTGCAAAAGGCCTTCATACTGCTGGCTTTAAGCTTGTTGCAACTAAAGGGACACAAAAGATCATTGAAGCTGCTGGGATCCCTTGTGAAGTGGTACTCAAGATCTCTGAAGGTCGTCCAAACATTCAAGATAGCATGAAAAATGGTGAGATCACTATGGCCATCAACACTTCAGACAACAACACGGCTAAAAAAGATGCTGTTGTGATTCGTCAGATCGTTCTTGCAATGAACATCCCATACTTTACAACCCTATCAGCTGCACGTTCAGCGATCAATGCTTTAGAGCAGATGGCTGATCCAAAGTGGAATGAGCCACAAGCACTACAAGACTATCTTAACAACTAAGATGTCAGAGGTCATTCTCACTCAAACCGATACTACCGTCGGTTTTCTCTCCCAAAGTAGTGAGAGACTTGCCCATATCAAAGAACGTCCACATCATAAGCCCTTTATCAAAAGTTTTGATTCACTTCGACGCTATTGCAGTGAAGGTGGTCGTGTTCCAGCCCAATTTAAAAACAGATTAAGACGCTCTCATAGTGCCACTTATGTCATTAACAATCAAGCCCTTCGTATTGTCTCTAAAGGTGCGCATCATCAACTTTTAAAGAAGTATGGGTGGTTATACTCTACATCAGCGAATGCTAAAGGCAAAAGCTTTGACTTTGACTTTGCTTATGATCAAAGCGATCTTATCATTGAAGAGAGAACGGGCCTCTTTGAGGGAACACCTTCTCACATCTTCAAAATAAACCAAAACAAAATAAAAAAACTACGTTAAGGATCTAGAATGAAACATCTCTCTACTATTGGCTCACCTGCCCTACTTGGAAGCATGGGCCTTATTGTCATGAGTGCTATTACAGGTTGTGAAGCACCTCAACAAGAGGCACAAAACAAGTTTTTAGTGATCGAACAACAAGCTAATGGTAAATACATTGTCGTTGAAGAGATGCCTACAGAGGGCCCTTCTCGTGCTATTATTCGTGAGCGTGATGCCAATGGTAATGTGAGTGAGCGTTTCATGAATGAAAATGAGATGCGTGCTTTAGCTGACCAAGAGTATCAACGTATGCAAAATGGACAGTCTGAACTAAATGAAGAGCCCTCTGCATCTGCAGGGATGGGGCTTGGTGGTACGATCTTAGCGGTCGCTGCTGGTTCACTACTTGGTAACATGATCGGTAATGCTTTAATGGGTAATAAGAACTTCCAAAAGCACTCTAATCGTGTCAACAAGTCAGCAACACATCGTAATGCTACAGCAGCTAAAAAGAGCAAAGCATCATCGAAACGGAGCTTTTTTGGTGGTTCTAAAAAGTCTAGTTCTTCTGGGCGTAGCTTCTTCGGAGGTTGATTGATGGTCTCTCTTAAAAAAGTAACCCCTCTTAGTGATGAACAACTCGAAGAGATCGGTTTCTCTTGGCATACTGATAGTGATGGGAGTAAGTATGTTGCTGATACACTTGTAGAAGTGACAAAAGCTGAAGCTGAAGCTTACTATGAAGCAGCTAACACTCTTTACGACATGTATGTTGAAGCCGCTGAACATGTTATAGAAAATGATCTCTTTTTTGAATTGGGTATCCCTTTCAATATTGTAGAGATTATAAAAAAATCTTGGGAGACAGATCTGCACTGGCATATCTATGGGCGTTTTGATCTGAGTGGTGGTATTGATGGTGCACCTATTAAACTCATAGAGTTTAATGCAGATACCCCTACGGGACTCTTTGAGAGTGCTGTAGTACAGTGGGCACTACTCAAGTCAAACAATATGGATGAAGCACAACAGTTTAATGACATCTACAAAGCTATTGGTGCCAACTTTAAGCGCCTCATTACGCTTTTTGATGATATAGATACCTTTGATGAACGTTATGACGGTTGGAAGATTCTCTTCTCTAGTATTGAAGGCAGTGATGAAGAAGAGGTGACAACCAAACTACTACAGCAGATGGCAACTGATGCTGGTTTTAACACACACTTTGAGTTCTTACAAAACGTTAACTTTGGTGAAGATGGTGTTGAAGATGCTCAAGGCAATGGTTATGAGTACTGGTTCAAACTTTATCCATGGGAAGATATTGGAAGTGACGAAGGTGAATTGGCAGTGATACTCAATGAGATCATGCAGCGTCAACAAGCCATCATCTTAAATCCTGCCTACACCCTACTCTTTCAATCTAAAGGAATGTTAAAGATCCTTTGTGAGCTCTACCCAGACTCACCGTACCTTCTGGGCACTTCTGATGAGCCACTTGAAGGTGCTTATGTAGAGAAGCGTATGTTTGGACGTGAAGGGGCTAATACTAAGATCGTAGATGCTTCTGGAGCTGTTATGGCAGAGACTGATGGTGTTTATGAGAACTATCGTCCTGTCTATCAAGAGTATACTGAGTTTGTCAAAGATAGTGATGGTGAGCACTACCAAGCGGGGGTCTTCTTCGCTTACGAAGCGTGTGGCCTTGGCTTTAGACGTGGTGGTAAAATCTTAGATAATATGAGCAAGTTTGTAGGACATGTTCTCGTCTAATACTTTGTAGCAGTAGTAGGAACACTCTCACTACTGTCCATTAAAATAGCAATAGAGCGTGTACTAGGATCAGCATACAAAATGATCTTTATCATGATAGTAAGCGGTATAGAGAGCAACATCCCAACAGGCCCAAGTAACCATCCCCAAAATATCAGTGATAAAAAGACGACTAAGGTAGAGAGTCCCAAACCTTTACCCATTAGACGTGGTTCGATGATAGAGCCAATCACAATATTGATCGTTAAAAAGATCAACCCTACTTCTAAGGCACCAAACCCACCTAACTGTACAAATGCAAGCAGGACAGCAGGCACCGCAGCGATGATAGAACCAATGTTAGGTATGAAGTTTAAAGCAAAAGCCACAATACCCCAAAGTAGTGCATAATCTAAGCCTAAGATACTTAAAGCCACCGTAATGATGATACCGGTAACAAGTGAAACAACAGCCTTTAAAGCCATATAGTGTTGTATCTTGGTTAAGACCTCATGCAAGTGTTTCATCGTCTCAGTCTGTCCACTTAGCTGTCGTAACTTTCGTACAAATGACTGTGACTCTAAGAGCATAAACACAATGATCAGTAAAATCATAAAACTGTTGGTCAAAACAGAACCTGCACCCTTTAACACAGATGCACTGTAACGCATCAACGAGGCAGGATCTAACATCTTAGTAAGCTCACTTAGGTTGATACCATACTTTTCTAGCTTGGGGATCAATCCCGCCATCTGTTCATTTAAACGACTCTCATATTGCGGTAAGTTTTCACTAAAACTCTGAACTGAACTTCCCACCATAAGACCTAAAAAAGAGAAGGTAATGACCAAAGCAGCGATCACAGCGATTAAAGCTAAAAATGCTGGCATCTTCTTTTTAATCAGCCAACTATATAGTGGTGAGATGATCACGGCAATAAAGATAGCCAATAAAAAGGGTACCACAATAGCTACGGCAATTTTAACAGCACTCAGTAAAATTACAATCGCTGCCAAAACAACCAATATCCCTGAACGGCTCAACTTTTCTGTCATTATCACTTCTTATGTTAATATATCTGTTAATTTTAACATAATATGGAGTACGTATGAATAAAGAACAAGGTTCCCTACAAAAAGCTGTTGATGGGGATTATAATATCTCAGTAGGTACAGTGCTTTCAGAGGCATGGTCATTGGTCAAAGGGATCAAACTACAGTTTTTTGGTGCCTTTGTCATCTACTTGGTGATTGCCATTATTGTCTCAGCACTCATCTCAATGTTCTTAGATGCTAAGCCCTACTACGATGCTGACCTATATGCACAAGGTTTTGCAACAGACATCTTAGCGGGATGGTTGGCTTCACCTGTCACTGTACCACTTTCGTTAGGATTTTTACTGTTGGGATATGCTCGTGCTAATGGTGAAGAACGCTCTATACAGTCTATCTTTGATTACTACATCTTAGTCTGGCCACTTGTCTTTGCTGCGATCTCTGTATCAATCATCACCTACCTTGGTTATCTCTTTTTCATACTTCCGGGTATCTACTTTAGTATTGCCTACCTCTTTACCCTTCCTTTGATGATTGATAAAAAGCTGGGAGTATGGGCAGCGATGGAAGTCTCAAGACGTGCAGTCACCAAACATTGGTTTAGTATCTTTGGTGTCAACATCAGCCTCTTTATCTTAGTGATGCTCAGCGCTATTCCTTTGGGTATTGGTCTATTTTGGACTGTACCAATGATGTTGATCGCACAAGGTGTGATGTACAGAACAATCTTTGGTTGGAAGGTTGATGAAGTGCTCGAAACCTGAGTTATGCTCAGGTATTGATATCTTTTGAAGAGTTGATGTGTTGCAGATAATTGGCGATGTTCATTAAAGAGAAGGTTACCAAAAAGATCATCAAACCAGGAAAAAAACTCATCCACCAAGCGATATCTAAGACCTCTTTTCCACTACTGAGTATCGTTCCCCAGCTCATCTGTGGTGCCACGATGCCCAAACCAAGATAACTCAAACCTGACTCTGCCAAAATAGCACCCCCTACTCCAAAAGTAAAACTGACAAAGAAGATAGGAGCTAAAAGTGGTGCATAATACTTCAGTAAGATCTTCATCTTAGAGACCTTAGCAATGTTAAGGATCTTGATAAAAGGTTGTGAGGTGATAGCAAAACTCTCTGAACGAATCAGTCGCGCCGTTGTCATCCAACCTGTGATAGAGATAATGAAGATCAATACCCAGATAGAGGCATTGATGTAACTCACTAGCGCCAAAAGTAAAAAGAAGGTTGGAAAGGTCAAAAAGAGATCAACTAAGACAATAAAGCCTCGATCAACCTTACCTCTAAAGTAACCTGCTGTCGCCCCTAGTAAAAGCCCTACAAACGAGCCAATAAAAGCAGAACCAATACCTATGATCAAAGAGACCTGTCCCCCCTCTATGATCCGTGCTAAAAGATCACGCCCCAAACGATCCGTACCTAAAGGAAATAGTGAAGATGGTGCCACTAATATAGCATCTTTATGCAGGGAAAAAGGACTTACATCATAGATTAGACCACCAAAAAAGGTGACTATAAAAAGTGCAAAAAGCATAAAAGTACTAGCATATGGAAATCGTGACACAGCACCACCTTTTTTTGACTGATTATACACTATATGTAGAAATAAATTTCCAATTTTTAGTAAATATGTACAGTAAAAAAACTACTCTAAAATAGGTATTAATCTATAGCTTGTAGTTGGCATCCATCAAG
>Ga0256826_1001246_pt1 | contig 15833 bp, 12 predicted proteins | sample CV79metaG_FD_185975 | JGI IMG/M metagenome (GOLD analysis project Ga0256826, IMG submission 185975) | Hydrothermal vent microbial communities from East Pacific Rise, Pacific Ocean - CV79 | ecosystem: Environmental > Aquatic > Marine > Hydrothermal vents | place: Pacific Ocean: East Pacific Rise...
TAATAGATACTCGCCTAAATGAGTTAACACCTCAACTAGTAAAAGAGATGGTTCAAACACTCATAAAAGAGCATCTAGACTGGCTAGTTGTATGGGGTGGTGTTTTTGGTGGACTTATTGGATTAGTTAGTTCTTTCCTTTTGTAGCCCTATTTATTGGGTTTCAATAAATAAGTTTATTAGAAATTACAACATTTTTTTACAACAATTGGTTCCAAATCTGCTAACTTTTGATAAATATTGAAAAACTTATATTGAGCTATTTTAGTTGTGATGAAATATAAAGTCAAATGACACAGTCAATCCCCAGAACTATAATTTCCTTTTCTGTCTCATATAGTTTTGATAATTTTTGAATTTGCTTATTAAACTTTTCTTTCTCAGTTTTAATATTAAAAATTAAAAATATACCATAATCAGAATTTGTTCCATCTATATATTTCTTCAACTTATTAATATAGTTTATTCCTGATGCTTGCGTGGGAATAGCTTCTGAATTATGTGCTAATTTTAATTCTATTAATATTGAACCAATAAAACCATAGGAGACTGTAATGTCAATTCTTTTATCATCTAAAGTTTGCTCTTCTCTTTTAATTCTAAAGTCTGTGCTTCGAAATCCTTTTTTAAATAGTGATAATTCAATTTGAGATATTATACTTTTTTGTATAAAATCTTCTGCATTAGTATTGTGTGTTTTCTTAGATAACTCTCCAATATGTTTATAGGCACCCTCATTCTCAATCCAGTTTGTTAAATCTTTAGAAATAGTATCTTGTATTATTTCCAGAAGATGAGAAGGGGAATTAATACTTAAATAATCTTTTGCTTTTAGCTCATTATATTTTTTTATTGAAGCAGAGATAGACGCTGGTTTAGCCAACTCTTCTAAGTATATTTCTTTTAGTTCTACAAGTTTATACTCAAACCAATGTAAATAAGTTTTATCTCTATTCTCTTGTAAAAAAAATTCAATTTCTAAAATAGGTTCAAATGAATTTTTTTGCTTTAAATATTTAATATGTTCAAAAATAATATCCTGAAGAAAACGAGCATTATGTCTTTTACCTTTTTTTTCTAATTGTTCTGATAATAATAAGAGTTTTTTATCTCTTGCTATAGTGTAATCTGTATTGATAATTGAAAAGACCAGCTTATTATTCGTGAAATCTAAACTTGTTCCATGAATACTAAACTCACTGTCTGAAATATTTGCTGCTCTCGCCTTTTTCATAATTAGTATAAATGCTTTGTTTAACGCTGATTTACTGTTATGAATTTGTATTAAAATTGAAAGCATCTTTTCATACAATTTATCTTCTTTACCATATTTAAAAATATACTCTTCAACCTTCTCTTTTGTTAATATAGTTATCGGAAGTATATCTATAATTTGTTCTCGAATATACTCTCGAATATCGTGATTAAATATCATCGCCAATAAAAGATCTTCAGCTTCTTTAAGATTAAAATTTTTATATATTTGGATTAAATTCTCAGGTTGAGAAATATTTAAATCATCCTCCCTTTTCCCTGCATAAACATCAATAATATCCTGAATAGCCTCTTTGGATGGTTTATATGCAAGTTTTAATGTCATTTCATATTCTGAATTTATATTAAAAGGTAAATACCTGAAAGTATTGTCTACTAAATTTTGCTCGTCTAATTCAATTTTTTCATTATATAACAATTCTATACAATCTTTAAAAAAATGAACACCCCAAATTGTTGTGCTACTACCCTTAACTTCAACTTTACCACTTAATGGATTGTTATGTCTTATTACATCTTTTGCTTTTTCTATTGTTGTAAGTCTATTTTCTTCATATTTTTCACAATTAACTAAAGTCTTTTTTTGATTACTAAAAAATCTAAATAAGTCAGTCATATATTTATTTTTTTCAGGTTCAATTTTGTGTTCCCATTGTTTACATAAACCTAAAAATTTATTTTTTGTATCTTTTGCATGTTTTGCATTTCTTTTTAATATGTCTTTTTCAACTTCAACTATATAGTCACTGTATATTGTTTTGATTTTTTCTTTTATTTCATAATCAATTACATCATTAGTATATAATCGATACATTAATAAATCAATTATTTTATTTTCTCGTTCAAACTGTTTTAATAGAGAATGTATCCTCTCAAAATTTTTATTATTTATATATGAAATTAAATCATATTCTATTAAATGTTCAATATCCCAAAAATGTGTTTCATTCTTTTGATATTTTTCATATTCTGATTCTAGTAATTCAAAAATATAATTTTCATCTTGTTCTACTATATATTTTATAAGAAGTTTTTCAAGGTATTTTTCCTTATCAGAATGATTAAAACGCTTATTCCCTAAAATTTGTGTCAGTTCTTTAATTTTATCTATATCTTTAATTGAAAATTCATTTTTTATGTTAGTTACAAAATTATTTAATGTTTCCTCATAATTACTATATAAGTTTTCAAACAGATAGTGTAGTTGATTTTCGTCACTATCATAATCCTTTGTTAGCTTATCTATTGCATATGATATACCATCTAATGTTTTTAATTTTAAAATATATCTTATACCATCATCCATAGTTAGAGAAGTAGTTATTTTATTTTTTTTGTACATCACATAGGAGTCAAAATAGATATCGATACTAAATTTATCTTCTGGTGCTATTTTGTAGCAAGCTCTTGCAAAGTTATATTGTAATTCAATTCCATTTTCAAAAATAAAATCTATACTTTTTAAGTACTCAAAATCATTGCTAGCAATAACTGACATACAATCTATAATATTTCTATGTAATATTTTGTTGTCTTTTATATCTAACTTTAACCATTTTACAATGATGCCTTTCCAATATTTTGTTTGTTCATCTGTCAATTTTTCATTTTCTATTAATGTTTTTATTATATCGATAGCATTATTTCTTCTAACATACAATTCATTATTTTTATTTTTTGATTCATCTACTGAATCAAGTATTTTTTTATAATGTGTATCTTTGTCATAAAAATTACCTAAACTGTCTATATGAAGCCATTTATTATGTTGAGAGTAATAATCAAATACAAAAGTAAATATTTGTGATTTTAATTCACTGTCTAAAAATTTTGTTTCAATAGACACTAAAGCATGAAAATATTTTTCTCTTAATGCTTTATCTGAATTTTTATTTAAAAAAGTCAATAATACTCTTATCATTAATGGTCGTTGCTCCAATAGAAAAGGTAAAACATAAAACCAACTTGTAAAAACCTCTTGCAAGTGAGGTTCTACAGCCACATCAAAAAACACTTGTTCAACTTTATCAAATCTACATATTTCTTTTGCTGCAAGAAAATCTAAAAATTCTTGATTCTCAAATTCTATAGAATCAATATTATCTTTAATAATACTTTTATCGTATAAAATATTTAGTAAGTCATCTCTAAAAACTATCTGACTAAAATTCGAGTCTATATCTTCAAAAATTGTAAATAACTCATCTTTTGAAATTTGTGATACTTGATTTATTTTCATTACAATAGCGATCTTCTCTAAAACTCTTTTTATTATGTCATATTGAGAGTTAGTTACACCACGACCTTTTTCTTTGTTAAGCTTTCTATAAATAAAATTCTCAAACATTTCAGCCCGTGTGAGCTTTGTCATGTCTTCTATACCTTTATCTTTGATAAGTTCAGAAAAGTAATACAAATATCTGGGAATGGATAAAAAATTAAAAAGTTCAGTTTGATTTGATTTTTGCTCTATCTGTTCAAGTATAGTTTTATTAAACTTACTAGATAAATACTCTGTAATTTGATTGCGATGAAAAGCTTCTAATGTTATGTATTCAAACGGCAATTGTGATAAATTAAAGTCAACTTTTTTTATATGATGTGTTCTACATGATACAAATAATTGAATATTTTTGTATTTTTCTATAAATTTTTGTATTTTTCCAAGGAAATCATAAAGTTTATCAAAGGGGAATTCATCTAATGCATCTAAACATATAATTGTATTTTCTTCTAAACTGGAATCTAAAGTATTTGAAAATAAAGACTCTTTTTGTAAATCTTCTTCGCTAATATCACTTGAAATTTTTTGACAGTTTTGAATTGAGTCAATTATATTATTTTTAATAATTTTACTATCAATAAAAAATGCTTTTTTATTTTGTTCATCTGCTTTTAAAACTATTTCTTTTAATAATCTAGTTTTCCCATATCCTGGTTCGGCTATAACCATTAAATATTTTAAATTATACAACTCTTCAAATGTTGGTTTTGTTATTTTATTATCAATATACCGTAACATACCGTCTTCATCTTTTTTTAAATGTTGTATATTTAAATATTTGCTCATATTTTGAATAATATAATGGTTCATATAGCTCTAGACCCTTTGTTTAAGTTTTGATTGAAATAAACTTTACAGATACTATTTCCTTTTTATGCAACAAAACTATTATAACTACTCATACCACCACCATAATAATTACTATACACATGCTGATACACTTCATTAGTTTTTACTTCAACATCTTCATCACTATAATTATCCTGAGGTAACCACAAAAGATGATCTTTGATAGAGGTCTGAACCTGAGCTGTAATTTGAGTACTTTCTCTCCATCGTTCAACTCTAAGCTTTTCTTCTTTTAATGCACTTAGTGTCTCTTTCGCTACTTTTTTAACCTCTGCTAATTCTTTTTTACTAAGTTCATCTTTTTTTAGTAAATCATATATAGCTAGAGTCTCTTCATCAAGACCCTCTTTAACAGCTCGGTGGTCTTCTTCATCCATCTCTTCTAAAAACTTGATTAAATCTTCAAAAGCTTTCTTTGTAGTTTCAGCATCTTTACCAACATTATACTCTTCTATTATTTTCTGATATTTTTCATAAAACTCAAGTCGTAAAGGATTATCAGCCATCATCTGCTTGAGCTTATGATCAATAGCTTTTTGTAAATCATAAACTATCTTATTTTTATTTCCAATCTTCTCATATGCTTTTCTTAACTTATCAAAGTCCAACCGACTAAGGTCAATATAAACATCATCTTTATTAGGATCAGGATCGATCTCTACACTCTCACCCACAACTTGTTGTAGCTTCATTATCACAGATGTAATATCAGCCTCTTTAACCTTCTGGTTTAAGCCATTATAAATAGCCTCTATCGCGTTAAAACTCTTCGTGAATGGTTTTACTTCTTCTTCAGGGAAAAGAGCCTTATACTTCTTAAACATACCCCTAGCCATCACTTCAAACTTAGCTCTTGAGATGTCATTTAGGCTCACTGCATTTATCGCATCTTTGAGCAATGCTAACTTTTCTATAGGTGTTGCACTTAAGAGTTCACTTAGGTCAAATTTCAACTCCACTAAATACTCTATTATCTCTTTAATAGAAACTTCTAATTCAGTAGCAAGCTCTTCCATAGATTTTGTGGCTGTCTCATCCCCACCAGGAGTTCCACAACTTCCACCTTTTCCACTTTCACCATAAACACTATAAGCTTCTTCAAGCTTTTGATAAACATTTCCATAATCTACTATTAGACCATTTTCTTTCTCATCATCATACACACGGTTTGCTCTAGCGATAGTCTGCATAAGAGTATGCCCTTTAATCGGCTTATCCAAATATACAGTAGAAATACTCGGTGCATCAAATCCAGTAATCCACATTGCACAAACGATTACCAGTCTAAAAGGATTATTTACATCTTTAAACTCACTCTCTAAATCACGCTCGACCATCTTCTTTCTATGTGTCCTTATATCAAGTCCATACTTTTTAAAACGATCCACTTCATTTTGCTCACTACTTACGATTACACAAACTTCTGTCTCTTTAACACGATCATAGTGCCGCTTTAGCTGTATCTCTTCTTGTTCGTCCTCAGCCTTTTTTATTCTACCTTCAAGCTCTACTAAATACTCATCCCAATATTCAGTTATATATTCATACATACGAACCGCAGTAGGCTTGTCTATAGATACAAGCATTCCTTTACCCTGATATCCACGATTATTAAAATGCCAAACCAAATCTTTGGCTATAGGTCTTAATCGTGTTTCAGAAGTAAGTACAGGATAATTCTTACTAAAGAGTCTCTCTAGTTTCTTTTGCTGATCGGCATCTAAATCTTCATTCTCGATAATAGCTGACATCTCATCATCTAGCTTTGGATTCTCTAGCTTTAACTTCTCACCTTTGTTTATGTAGAGTAACGGTAATGTAGCCCCATCATCAATAGCTGACTTGAAATCATAAACAGAAACATACTCTCCAAAAATATTTTTAGTAAGCTCCTCTTCACCTTTAAAGATAGGTGTCCCAGTAAATCCAAGATACGAAGCATTAGGTAAAGCATTAAATCGCATATTACGAGCAAATACCCCACCTTGAGTACGGTGTGCTTCATCAGAGATTACGATGATATCTTTTCTCTCACTAAGTAAAGGGTAATCACTCTCTTTTTTAGTATCAATCGAAAACTTATGAATAAGTGTAAAAATATAACGATGATTTTCTTTTAGTAACTGTCTTAGATGTTCTCTACTGGTAGCCACTACACCTTTTTCTTTAACTGCACCTACTGCTGTAAAAGTATCATAGATCTGACTTTCTAACTCCCCACGATCCACAACAACTAAAACTGTATAGCTTCCCTCTAACTGTCTATGAATCTTCTGAGATAAAAAGACCATAGAGTAACTTTTACCACTTCCTTGTGTATGCCAAAACACCCCTAGCTTTCCATTGAGGTCATTCATGTTTTTAGTATTTACTAAGGCTTTGTTTACCCCTATGTATTGATGATTTTTTGACATAATTTTAACAACATCGCCACCTGCATCATCATAAAGTAAAAAGTTTTCAAATATATCAAGAAGTTTATCTTTAGCACAAGTACCACGAAGTGTAGTATCTAAACTAACAAGTCCTTTTTCCCCTTCTTCAATACGCTTCCATTCATGAAAAAACTTAAAAGGACTGGTTATCGTTCCTACTTTTGTTCCACTATCATCAAGTTTATCTAGTCCATTAGAGAGGATGATAAAAGCATTGGTATGAAACAGATGAGGGATCGTATCTTTATAGTCTTTGAGGTTATCGTCATAAGCATGTTGTAAATCTCTATGATGTGCTTTAAGTTCTAAAAAAACTAAAGGGATACCATTAACAAATCCTACTACATCAGGTCGTCTATTATAAAGTTCACCCACCACTTCAAACTGACGAACCGCTAAAAAGTCGTTGTTAGAAGGAGTTTTAAAGTCAAATACTTTGAGCTTTTTCTTATCTAGTATGCCCTTGTCATTAGTAAAGCTCACTTCAACACCATTTTTGATTAACTCATACTTCTCTTTGTTAATACGATCAAGTGTTTTATCTGCCTCTTTTTGAGTTATCTTTAAGTACGCATCACGATAGGCACTTTCAGGTAGACCAGGATTAAACTCTTTTAGTTTTGGTAGTAGAAACTTTTGAAGGATGACTTCACTTTTGTTTTCACGACCTAGAAGTCCATCTTTTGTAAAACTTTCATTTTTCCAAGCTGTTTCTATAGTCCAACCTAAAGAGTCTAGAACATCTACTGTAGCTTGTTCTACTAAGTTATCTTCATTGTATTCATAGCTCATAGTGTAATCTCCATATCTTCTACATCAATCATACCTGTCATTAGTCGTGGAAGTAAAATATCTCTAGCTTCTTTTAAAAGTTGATTTTGTTTTCTTAAGTTATCAAGTTCATTGTAAATAGGTTTAATATTTTCATTGAATTTATATAAAAAATCATTTGGAGCTATAACAGTTTTAAACTGTCGCATATATTGTAAACTTATAAATTTTTGGGTTGAACCACTTGATTGTGCAATAAAGTTTTCTTTATTAGGTTCGTATTTCAGGAATTCAAATAAGAAACACTCTGTATTCTCAAGTGCTCTAAAAATAAATACATTTTTACAACTAAAGTCTATAAATTCATTAACCATAGCGACTTGACCAAGAGTACCAATATTAGAAAATAGAATATCTCGGTTTTGTAAACCGCTTCTTTTCATTATCTTAAGATGATCATCTTCACTAATTTTATATGCAGTTGAAAAATTAATTTCATTGTTAGCTAAATGCTTTCCTGTAATGAGATAATAACTATTGTCGGCTTCAATAGCTTTTGGACTGTCATGAGTGCCATCAGTAAAATTTTTACACAATGAAATAAATTTCTTCTTCTCCCAGCCCAAAGGCAAGCCAGTTTCACTGTCAACCTCTAACTTCTCGCCATCAATTCTAAAGCGTAAAAACCACTCTTCATAGGTCAATCTTGCAGACTCTTCAAGGAGTTTAATTCGTTTGAGGTTGTTTTCTATAAGGTCATCATAGTTGGAGAGAATTTTTGCTATTTTCTTTCTTACTATATCATTTGATGGTGCTTTGAATTTAAATGCTCTAATTTTTGTGGGAGAGGTATGTTTTACTGTCGCTCCAGTTGAAGAACCAGCTACAAACTTTTGATAATGTTCCGCTCTCATTAACCAATAAAGAAATTCATGACTAAAAGTATCATCTTTAAACTGTAGTAATCCTATTCGTTGGTTATGCAAAAATACCTTAGTATTATCATTGGGAACTTTAGCCGAAAAGCCTAATGTATCTGCTTGCTTACTCAAGTCAGTCATAGTAACAATAATATCTTTATGGCTTAATATATAGTCTTTGGGAATATCTCCTTTATAATACTTCAACTTGTCATCTTTATATCCACCACCAATTTTAAAATTACCTGGTGTCACAAGAATATTTTTTGTAGGTTCATCAGAAAACAACTCCCCTTTAAAAGCATATCCATGCTTGATATCTACAATATCTGAAAGTTTATACTCATTCCAGTCACTCATAATCGTAAGCCTTGTATTGCATCCATGAGTTCATTACTTTTATTGTTTAGTTTCGTTAACTCTTCATGAATTTTATTCATGCGCCCTTTGTAATCAAAATTTTCATCAATTTGGATACTAAAACCTACATAACTTCCAGGATTAAGACTATAATTTTTTTCTTCTATATCTGCTAATAAAGCTACTTTACATAGTCCTTCTATATCTTCATACTTACCATATTCAAAAGTCTCTTCTAGCCATGCATTTGCTTTAAAGTCTACCTCTTCCCCTCGATAGCTTTTCACAATGGCTGTTAGCCCTTCTAATTGGTCAGGGCTAAAATCATGAATAGTTGTATTAACCTTGCGAAATGTATTTCTTGCATCTATCATCAAGATAGAATCTTTATCTTTTTTAGCCTTGTTGAAAAACCATACATGACAAGGTAAACTTCGAGTATAAAAGAAGTTGTTCCCCACACTTACTATAGCTTCAACATCACCCGTTTCTATAAGCTTTTGACGGATAAGCTTTTCACTACTTCCTGCATCAGTAGCTGAAGAAGCCATAACAAAACCTGCACGACCATTTTTATTTAAAAATGAGTGAAAGTACTGTATCCACAAGTAGTTTCCATTATCGTTATTTGGTAGTCCAAAAGGTAGACGCTCATCATTTTTTACAAAATCTTTATTCTTATCTACTTTTTTAACATTAAAAGGAGGATTAGCCATAACAAAGTCACATTTTCCTGTGAGCTTATGAGGGTTAGAGTAGAAGCTATTATCTTCTATAATCTTACCCTCTATACCATGTATTGCAAGATTCATCTTGGCTAGTTTTGTATTGTTTGTTTTTAGTTCTGTTCCGTAAACTGTTATAGCTTCGTTCACAGACTTATTTGTATGGTCTTCTACAAAGTGTCCTGTTTGAACAAACATACCACCAGATCCACAAGCCGGATCATGAATAATTCCATGATCTGGTTCTATAAAGTTTACAATGAGTTCAACCAAAGATGGAGGTGTAAAAAACTCTCCACCCTCTTGAGCACCAGCACCACTCATAGAGAACTTCATCAAAAAGAACTCATATATACGACCAAATGCGTCACCTGTAATGGTTCGTACAGCTTCTGAGTTAAAGACACGAATCAGACCCTCTAAAAGCTCACTATCAAGCTCTTGAAAGTTTTTAGGAAGTATCCCTGCAAGATCAGCATAATCATCTTCAATTAGACGCATCGCATTATTAACAGCTTCATTAATATCTTCAGCTTCAGGAAGATTTGCTAAATAGTCATACTTAGACTTCTCTTGAATAAATATAGCACCAGCCCCTGCAAAGTCACTCTTAGCAAGTTCTCTTTTTTCACCTGTACGAGGGTTAACAGGAAGATCTTTTTCTATCTGAACTTTAGCATCTTCAAAACGATTCTGAGCAAAACGAAGCAAAATCAATCCAAGAACAGGGTCTTTGTATTCAGCAGCAGTTAGTTTAGAGTTAGCACGAAGATCATCCGCTGCATCCCAAAGTTGTGTTTCTAAGTCTTTTATTTGTTGGTTGTTCATCTATTTTGCTCCTAAAAAATTGCTGTGAATTTGTTTTATTTCTGTATTTATTTTATTTATTTCATTATACATTTTTCTCTCATTATTAAAGTTTAATAAGACTTGTTTTTTTTCATTTTCTGATAATACTGGTATTTGTAATTTCTTTATCTCACTAGTAGCAATTTGTGGCATTGCTGCACCTGCAACAAGTTGTCCTAACATTGATTGACCAATATCTGATTTAAGAAACATATATAGTTCTATTGCTGTTTCTTTATCCTTAACTCTAATTACTTGTGATGCTTGTGAAGCTAGTAGTGGCTCAAAAACTTCATCTATGATTGCTACTTTACCGATAGTCCCTTTTGTGCTAACTAGTACATCATAAGGCTTTAGTTTATAGGTTTCATATTTATTAGATTGCTTACCTATCTTCTTTAACTTTCCACCTTCTTTTGTGAAGCCTGCCTTACTAAAGTTTGATGGAGAAAGTTCATAAACCTCTTTACCATCTCCTTCATCTTTAAATAATTGCGATCTTCTTATCTCTGCTATATCTTGTAGCTCAACAGTCTTATAAGATGATAATATCTCTTGTAACTCTTTAGCTTCTTTAGAAACTACATACCTGTCAATTGCTAGAGAATAACCATTATCTCTTATATCCTCATTTGAAACTGCTATTGAGATATTATCTATCTCTTCACTGTTCTTATATATATCAATTATCTTATCTACATTTTCAAAAATAATTTTTCTACTATCTCTTTTTAAGAACCGTTCATCTTTTAGATTGATAAATAATACTTTATCAGTAAACTTTTGCTTATTTACTACAAAAAACGTAGTTTCTATAGATGTTGCACTATGTAAGTTAGGAGGTAGTTGAATTACAGCTTCTAAAATATTTTCGTTAATGAGGTGCTGTCTAAAAAGATCTTCTGAAGCAGTTCTATAGCTAAAACCAACTGGAACTAAAACTACTGCCTTTCCTTTACACTGGGCTAGTATATGTTCAAAATGTGCTACATCAAGGTTAGTACCTCTATGAATTTTAAAACGATTGAATTTATCTTTTGAAAAGTCTTGTTTTCCTCTTGAACCAAATGGAGGAAAAGATAGAACAGAGTCAAATTGTTTTAAAAGGTGTGGTGCATCAGTGTTAATAAATGTAGGTGTATCTAAAGCATCGTTTAGTGCAAACTCCAAATCTTTTCCATCTACTATTCTTACCAATTCAGATATGAAAGCACTCCTTATATTTTGATATTCAGCAAATATTTTTTTATCTGTTTCATAAGCATAAGAAAATCCATTGGTAAAAGGGATATAAATACTCTCACTATTGTTATTTAACAGCTTAACACCAAGCTCAGCTATTTGATTTGATGCAGAGAAATCACGAATACCTTTTTGAGTGTAAAAGGCATCATTAACTGTCATTTCCAAGTTATCATCTTCTATGGTATTGTATACAGCCACAAGTACATCAGAATCTATCTTTAGTATATTGCTATTTTGGTTTAAATAAAATTTGAATATATTATGCTCTTTAGATAGCTTTTCAAATATCACTAACATTTTTTTAGATTCTACTTTTTGAGTAAAAAACGTACTAAACTTTAAACTACCATCTACAATCTCTGTATATGATAAGATTTTCCAAGCTTTTAATAGGTAAAACAGTTCTATAGCCTGCTCTTGAACTAGATTCAAACGACCTAAAATATCAAATAAACTTTTTTCTTTCATAATGCACTCCTAGTAGATATTTCTCTTTGAGATATTTTATCTAAAACATGGTTAGTAGTTATCATAATCTTTCCTTTAGGTTTGGCTTTTACTAAATATATAGAGAATTGTAACAGTTTTTAGAATATGTGTCAAGTAGTAAAGAGCAAACTAAAATACACAATAGGATTAAAATTCAATCACAAGTAATGATTTCGAAAAAAATATAACCATATATTATATAACTAGAAGTAATAATATACTTTAAATAAATCGCCATTATAAGGACTACTATGATCGTAGAATCAAAAGAGTTTAAGTTCTTCTCTATTCCCCAAAAGATACTTAAAAAAATACTAAAAGGAGGTGCTTAACAATGCTACCAATAGGAACTTTATTAACAATAGCAATAGCCGTCGGAACCGTAATTAAGGAAAATATCGACGACTAAGTTTTAGCCATAGGCTTTTAACCACATAAATTTAATACAAATTGGAGAATACAAATGTCAAAATTACCACTATCCGAATCAGAACTAATGAACTACCCAGTTTTATATCAAACTGATCCACACGAAGATGCCTCAGAAAAATATTCTGTAATAAAAACTATAGATGTAATTAAGGAATTAAGAGATAAATACAACTGGTACCCAACTTCCGTACAAGTTGCTCACACCGACGATGAAAAGAGAAAAGACAAGACTGTTCATTGTATTAGATTAAAGAAATTTGAGGATTTAATCTCTCAAAAAGAGAATGTAGTTGAATTATTAATATTTAATAGTTTAGACCGAACTAAAATATTTTCTATATCGATTGGGGTGTATCGTTATGTTTGTGAGAATTCACTTGTCTGTGGAGATACATACGAAAAGTTTACATTAAAACATATAGGAAACTTGGATGAAAATCTAGCAGATATTATTCAAAAAATAGCCGAGTATAAACCTCAGTTAGAAGAGAAGATAAAAGCATTCTCATCTCTGATTCTAAATGAGCAAGAGATGGACACTTTTGCAAAACTATCAGCACCTCTTAGATTTGAGTCTCACTTAGATGTAGATTACAAAAAGCTATTGATTCCAAGAATTGATGCAGATAGACAAGATACAAGTTTATATACCGTGATGAATGTCATTCAAAACAATCTTTTGAAGCCAAATTCTATTACAGGTGTAAATAGAGATACAGGTAGAAAGTTCTCAACCTCTCGGGAAATAAGCTCACTAACAAAGGACTATGAAATTAATTCAAATTTATGGAACTTGGCAGAACGCATATATGAAATTAAACAACCTGAAACAGCAGTTTTAGTAGCATAACAAGGAGAAAAGTATGCAAAAATTAACAACACAATCATCACAACTAGAACAAGACCTTATCGCTCTTCACTCTGGAACTACCCAAAGCAAAGAGTGGTTTAATCAAAGTGTGATGAATATTCTGAAGGCTCCAATTCAATCTTCATTCGCTAAAGCCGATCGTGTAGCCGAAGCATTTACAAGCTTAGATGTAAAGATAGATTACATTAAAGAGCAACAGAAGTTATTAGCAAGTTTAAAAAAGCAACTTGAACTAGCAAAAACCTATGCAAAGATAGAAGTTTCAAATTCTCTTATATCGCTAGGTGTCACGAAACTTGAGGGACTTGCAGTTTCAAGTATTACAGCCACAAAAGCAACAGACAAAAGTGTAGCTAGACTAGTCATACTTGACGAAGATGAACTCTTAAATAGAGGTTTTTTTAAAATAGAGTTAGACAAAGAAGCTATCGAAAAAGCTTTACTATCAGCAGACCAAAGAGATGAAGTCAAAGATTATGCTGACATGACTATAGAACTTGTACATAAGCCAGCAACTATCAGAATCAACAAACGCAAATCACTTGCTCAAGAAGAGCCAACACAAATAGCGGCATAAGGAGCTAAACTATGTTTAATGACAAAACTAATCAAGTCTTAGGATATGAGCTAGACAGCAGTAGAATTAAGAGTCGTCAAAAAGGTAGCATCACTCTTTCATACTTAGAAGGATTTGATATTATTGAAACGGCTAACAGAGTCTTTGGCTTTGGAAATTGGGATTATTCTACAAAACTAGAATCGGTATCTCAGGAAATAAATCAAAATCAAAACCATGTAATCTGTTACAAAGCCATTGTAACGGTAATAATTCATGATACATCACACACCAAGCAAGTATCTCGTGAAGATGTAGGATTTGGAACAGGCATAGCAAAAACTCTAGCTGATGCACACGAGGGTGGAGCAAAGGAGGCTGTTACAGATGCGATTAAGAGATGCTTTAGAAGCTTTGGAAATCAGTTTGGTAATTCACTTTATGATAAGAGTCGTCAACAACAGAATCAACAACAAACTTATCAACAGCCTGCACAAATACAACAGCAGTACCAGCAAGCACCGAACCAATCTTCACAGAGTAATAATACACCACAAGACTACTCTAGCCTCTACAACATAGGATTAACCATAATGGAGCAAGGGCAAAATCTTGTAGTGATAGGCGATGATATTTTTGCTAAGAAAGATAGCATTAAAGCATGTGGTTTTAGATGGAGTGGAGAAAACAAAATGTGGTATAAGCCAGTAACCGAACAGCAGGCTGCTTAAATGAAAATGCATATTTATAGAGAAGCATTTATAAGTGATTCTGCATTGGTTTGTTTAACCATAGGTCTAACTATCGCTGTATTATCATGTAATAATAAGGGAGAGAAGTTATGGGTAAATTAATACCTGATGAACTTTTATCATCAATACCTAACTTATACGATACAGAAGGATCCCTAAATCCTATCTGTCAGATTAAGCTTTTTACCCCTGATAGTAACTTCACTTGGTTTATCATAGAGTTTTCAAAAGAGGACAAAAACACTTGCTACGGCTATGTACAAGGCCTAGAAAATGAACTCGGTTACTTTGCCCTATCTGAACTTGAATCTGTCCGTAGTCCCCTTGGTTTGACGATTGAGAGAGACTTATCTTTTACTCCTACACCATTCGCTACTATCAAAAAGAGTGAACAATGACAGCACTAGTTAAAAATAAGATTAGCACTCTTGCAAGAGTACTTAAAAATGAAAGTAGTGTAGAGTTTAAGCATAATGGATTTTATTACGAGGTATTTGAAAGTGCTGATAGTGGCTTTATTGTCAACTTGTACTCTAGTGATGATAAAGATGAAGAGGGTGAATTTATAGAAGCTAATCTTATTGATGGTGGACTTTGTAGTGGTTCAGCTAAAGATGCAATAGAGTTTATGTTATGAGTTTTATTGTACTAGTACTTTGCCATAACGAAGTTCACTGTATCAAGCCTTTTAAATCTCTTGTAGAAGCTGAATGTGAGGCTATAGTACTGGCAAATGAGTGGTATAACAAAGATGGAGTAAATGAGTTTCTACCAAATCAAATAGAAACTATAGATAATATGAGACAGTACTATCAATCAGAATCTTATTTTAATAGTGAGGACTATGCTCATGTTTTGATAGAAGATATTTCCAGTGAATAGTAAAAAAGCATGTTTAAAACGACATAAACTACACCAATTTATGTCGTTTATAGGCTTTAAGGGTTGTACATAGGGTAAACAAGATAAAGGAAATATCAAACATCGCAATCTATACCTATTTTGGTATATAAACGGAGGT
>Ga0256826_1001247_pt1 | contig 15821 bp, 12 predicted proteins | sample CV79metaG_FD_185975 | JGI IMG/M metagenome (GOLD analysis project Ga0256826, IMG submission 185975) | Hydrothermal vent microbial communities from East Pacific Rise, Pacific Ocean - CV79 | ecosystem: Environmental > Aquatic > Marine > Hydrothermal vents | place: Pacific Ocean: East Pacific Rise...
TGATTATAGCATGTTGTATTATTAAATGTTAATTAATATTATTAATTAACATTTAAATGAGGGAAGAGATAATAAATTAGTATAGGAAGAAGAGTGCTAGTAGCACGCTTTTTTGGATAAAGTAATATAAAAAGAAGAGTTTCCTACACGTTATAGTAGGTAGCTTCACTGTGGTAGACAATGAGTGCTGATGTTGACTGTTCGGGATGGATCTGGAAAGTCTCACTTAACTCGATCCCAAACTCCTCAGGCTTCAAAAGATCAAACAGTGGACGGTTGAGCTCAAGGTCGGGACACGCTGCATAACCAAATGAGTAACGGGCACCTTGGTACTTACTCATCTGTACGTCAGAGAGTTTAGAACCTTCATTCTCGGTGATATTGAGGTCAAGTCTGATCTGTTTGTGTGCGATCTCTGCTAAGGCTTCAGCAAGTTCAACGCCTAGTCCATGAACCATATAGTACTCTGTAAACTCACCGGCATCATAAAGTGTACGTTCATACTCACTAAGTTTTGAACCAGCACTCACTATGCTCATACCGAGTACATCATGACGATCACTATGGAAAAAGTCAGAGAGCGCGCGGTGTGGTTCTTTACCTTGTCGTGGGAAGGTAAATTGCTTTTCTGCTCTAGCTATAACATCTTTTAAAGGTTCACTATTGACTTCATCTGGACTGTTATAGCCTTCACTTTCATCAAACACCAGTAGTGTATTGTCATCTGAACGTACAGGCCAGTAGCCATAGATGATGGTAGGTTCGAAAAGCCCTTCATCTATAAACTTTGCTTTAATACGATGGTATGCTGGCCATAATACTTCTTGTACCTGTTTTTCAGAGGCTTCTTTACTCATACCCTTACCATTGTAGCCCCAACGCTGTCTAAAGAGCATACGGTGGTTTATCCACTCAAAGGCCATCTCGATCTGTGCCGCATTGAGTGTGACAACACGGCGTCCCCAAAATGGTGGAGTAGGGATACGCTCATCACGGTTGGGCATACTAAGTTGCTCAAAAGGTGGGATGATAACCTCTTTTTTCTCTTTTTTAACACGAGGCTTTTTATCTTCACCATGGATATTGGTGTCTAAATTACCTGCTTCTATCCGACTCATGGCAGTAACACCATCAAAAGCATCTTTACAGTAAAAGATCGGTCCATCATAAAAAGGACGACAAAAGTCATCAATGAAAGTACGGGTAAGTGCTGCTCCACCTAAAAGTACAGGTGTTGTAATACCAGCTTCTTTCATCGCTTCAAGGTTCTCTTTCATCACTTGTGTTGACTTGACCAAAAGACCACTCATTCCAATGGCTTGTGCATTAGACTCTTTAAGTGTCTCAATGTACTTCTCAAGAGGTACTTTAATACCAAGGTTAATGACTTTGTAGCCGTTGTTTGAGAGGATGATATCAACAAGATTTTTACCCACATCATGAACATCACCTTTAACAGTACCAAGAATAAGCGTTGTATCAACCGCTTTATCAATCTTTGGTAGGTAAGGGTTAAGATGGTCTACTGTCTTTTTCATGGTTTCAGCACTTTGGAGTACAAAAGGGAGTTGCATTTGGCCTGAACCAAAGAGCTCTCCTACAACTTTCATAGCATCGATCAAGATCTTATTGACAATGATCTCTGGCTTGATGTGCTGGCGGGCCTCTTCTACAAGAGGGATCATACGATCTTTATCACCATCCATTAATAGTTTGGCGATCTTCTCTTCAGCACTCATGGCCAGGTATGCCTCATCTACCTCTTCACTATTGGCTTTAGCATTTTTATCAAAGTAATCGATGAACTCAAAGAGTGCTTCACCATTTGGTTTCTTATTGAAAAGAAGATTATTACAGATATCTTGGTCTTCTTGGGTCATCTTGTTGAGGGGGATGATATGTTTAACATTGATGATGACGGTACTCAGTCCAGCTTCGATACAGTGATTTAAAAAGATCGTATTCAGATAAGGTCGAGCATCTTTGTCAAGACCAAAAGAGATATTTGAGAGACCTAGGGTCGTTCCGACTTCAGGGTGACGGTTGGTCAACGCATTGATAGCATCAATGGTCTGAATGGCAGCGTCACGATACTCTTCATCGCCACTACCTACAGTAAAGGTCAGTAGATCAAAGACTAAGTCTTCAGGATTAAGGCCATGCTTGTTTACAGCAAGATCGTAAATACGTTCAGCAATCTCTAGTTTACGTTCTGCTGTTTTAGCCATACCAATCTCATCAATAGTCAAACAGACTAAAGAGGCACCGTACTTTTTAGCCAATTGACAAATAACGTCAAATTTTTCAATACCATCTTCAAGGTTGACAGAGTTGATGATAGGTTTACCACCAATGAGTTTTAAAGCAGTCTCAATCCCTGTTGTCTGTGTGGAGTCTACCATCAGTGGTAAAGGTATCTTTTGTGCATAAAGAGCGGCAACTTCATTCATATCTTTGGTTTCATCTCGTCCTGCAAAACCAACAGAGAGATCAATGGCATGAGCACCTGCACGTACTTGTTGTTGAGCAACACTGAGTGTTCCCTCATAATCCTCAGCCAAAAGGAGCTCTCTGAAGGCTTTAGACCCTGTTGCATTAGAACGCTCACCAATGAGTAAAGGCGCAGGGTCTTGCACCAGTGGAGTGGTGTTAAAAAGAGAGGCTAAGGCGTTGGCTTGTGAACCAGAAGCAGGTTTGGGTGTGATACTTGTGACACGATTGACAAGAGCGCGAATGTGTTGCGGTGTTGTTCCACAACAGCCCCCTAAAAAGCTAACACCATCAAAGGCCAAAAAGGCCTCTTGACGGTCTGCAAACTCTTCAGGCCCCATAGGGTAGTAGCTGTAACCCCCACGGTTTTGAGGAAGACCCGCATTGGCATGAACACTGATAGGTTTACCCCATACTTCAGAGAGGGTTTTAACATGTTTAAGAACTTGTTCTGGCCCTGTTCCACAGTTAAAACCCAGAGAAAGAATGTCAAAAGGCTCTAAGATAGTGGCGATGGTCTGAGCATCTGTACCGATTAGCATGGTTCCAGCAAGTTCTATGGTTACTGAGACCATTACAGGTAGTTCAGTGGCACGGCTTTTATTGGCCGCTTCACAAGCATGAAGTGCTGCTTTGATTTGAAGAGGGTCTTGACAGGTCTCTAACAAGAAGAGGTCCGCACCACCATCAATAAGACCCTGAGCACAAACAGTGTAACCGCTGAGCATATCATCATAATGCATATGCCCAAGGGAAGGTAGCTTGGTTCCTGGCCCTATAGATCCTAAGACGTAGCGAGGTTGTTCCGGTGTAGAAAACTTATCACACATGTGTTTGACGATCTCAGCTCCAGCACGGGAGAGCTCATACGCACGATCACCAATATCATACTCATCTAAGACCCAGTCAAAAGCTCCAAACGTGTTGGTCGTAAGAAGATCTGCACCAGAGGTTAAGTAGGCACTGTAAATAGACTCCATGACATCAACGGCGGTGACATTGAGGATCTCATTACACCCTTCATTTCCTTCCCATGCTGATTCAGGAATCTTATCATCACGCTCTTGAAGTTGGGTACCCATGGCTCCATCAATGATCAATGGTCTCTGTTTGATTGTCTCTAAAATTTGTTGTTTAATACTCATCGTTTTCTCGTATGGTTGATATTACATTTTTGTGCACTACTCTTCAAAGTGGACCACAAAAATGTAGAACTCTATTTTAACAAACAAGAGCATAAAAATGGGTGAGAGTATGACTTAGTGTAAATTGTGTATGGCTGCTTTAAGGCTACTTCTTGTCTTTTGAATGGCAGTGGTCAATGTCTTGTTTGCGTTCTCATCTTGAAGGCTCTCAAAGTTGTTTTGCCATGTCTGATGTAGGGCTTGGGCTTGTGTTTGAACACTAAGGTCAATAAAGTCAGACATATCATCAATGATCAAGACTTCATTCCATCCCTCTAAGAAGTTGGGAGCATCATCAGGAGTATAACGTTGGGCATCAATGATCATTTGTAGTTCATTAAGTGCTTTGAGTACCTCAAATCCTGCTGAACGGGCCGTTTGGTTCTCTTGGTTAAGCTCAGCACGATACCCAGAGTAGATAAGGGTCAAAATAGCGATGAACAACATCATAGCGGGTACAGTAAGAACTTGTCTGAGTCTATTTATCATTCAACTAGTATAGCAAAGATGGGTTAACTCTCGGCTGTCGTATACAGACTATGATATAGCTTTCTGTTATAATGAATGTATGAAGCATTTTATCTGTTTACTTCTTTTTGTTGCCATATTAAATGCAGCTTCAGATGATTGGCATTTTGAGAGGGTAAACCTCTATTTTGAAAATGATATCTTTGCCAATACGGATAGTGAATACACGGATGGATCACGACTTTCTACTTTGTTGTATCGTCCAGCGGGTGCACAAGAGTGGCTCAAAATCCCATTTACGGATGCAACGTCTCGTGCACATTTTATCTCTTTTTCCATTACACAAGAGATGTTTACCCCTAGTGATCTTAATGAATCAGAGCTTATTGTAGATGATCGTCCCTATGCAGGATGGCTCTACTTCGAGATGGGTTTACATCAAAGTTCGCCTCATCATCTTGACTCACTGAGTTTGCAAATTGGTATGGTTGGCCCCGCTTCAGGGATGGAGCAGTTACAACGTTTTGTTCATGAAAACAGTGGTTCAGATGTTGCGCAGGGGTGGGATAACCAATTAAATAATGAGTTAGGGATACAACTTAATTATCAACATAAATGGCGTTATGTTCCTGAAACGTTGTGGGGTGTTGAATCTAGTGTCGTGCCATACCTTGGTGGAGAGTTTGGCAATATTGCCATTAAAGCTAATGCAGGAATATTACTGCGTTTTGGTTGGAACGTGCCTGAGGATTTTGGCTCAAGTACGATTGATGAAGGGGGTGAAAATGGCATTCCTGTACGTACAAAATGTCTGGTTGATACACCTAAGCCTTGGAGCTTTAACTTTTATCTTGCCGGAGGTGCTACTTTAGTGGCGAGAGATATCTTTTTAGATGGTAATACCTTTAGTTCTAGTCACTCTGTTAACAAAGAGTGGCTTAAAGGTTATGGTGCCTTTGGGCTTTCCGGGCGTTACAAAAGTTTCAATATCGACTATATTAAAACCTATCATACCAAACAGTATGAGGGTGGTACCTCTTCGCATAGCATAGGGAGTATTATTGTCTCATATCTTTTTTCATCTTAGTATGATACTGACGTGCTAACAATGCAATAACATAGATATGTTAAACTACTCGCCTATGAAACATTTTTTAGCTATTTTTATTGTGATATTTTTACTAGAACCCTTGTATGCAGAACATTGGCACTATACGCGTGCTGATTTTACATTTGAGAATGATGCAGACATCCGTGAGGACAGTGGCTACACAGAAGGGGCACAGTTTTCGATGCTTATGTACCGTAAAGATGGTGCTGAGAGTTGGCTTCAAATCCCACTAATGGAGCGTTTTGAACGAGAGCATTTTATTACTTTTGTGGTAGGTCAGCAGATGTATACACCCGAAGATCTTAATGCAACAGATCCGGTGACAGGAGACAGACCTTACGCGGGTTGGCTCTACTTTCAAACAGCAATGCACCAAAGTTCAGAGCATCACCTTGATTCATTGAGTCTTAAAGTGGGGATGGTAGGACAACATGCCTATATGGAAGATGTTCAAAAATTTATCCACTGGATGATCGGCTCACCAGAACCCAAAGGGTGGGGAAATCAGATCGGTTCACGTTTAGGTCTGCAGTTGGACTACATGCATAAATGGCGTTATGCTCCTGATGATATTTGGGGCGTTGAGTCGGATGTTATCCCTTTTGTTAGTGGTGAACTTGGTACCCTTTCTGTTAAAGGATCACTTGGAGCGATGTGGCGTTTAGGTTATAATATTCCTCATGATTTTGGCTCTTCAACGATGGATGAATATGGTGAAAATGGGGTACCAACAACAGCTGAACTAAGTTATAGACATCATGATAAGTGGCACTACTTTTTGACATTTGGTGTGGGTACTTCTGTTGTGCTATATGATGTCTTTTTAGATGCAAAGTTAGTTGCAGATGAGCCATTAGTGGATAAGTACTATGCTCGGGCTTTCGGAAACTATGGTGCGACTGTAGGCTATGGTGCTTTTGAAATGAGCTATATTCGTTCTCATTACACTAAAGAGTTTAAGAGTCAAAACCTTCTCTCTAATTATGGCTCACTTCTTTTAGTTTATAAATTTTAACTGTTATGTAAGGATTTAATCCATTTTTCCATAGCTTGATTGGCTGCTGGATTGGGTGCTTTTAAAAAAGAGATGACAAACACATTTTGAAGTTCAGCGACACCAATAGAACGTGGTCTGACGGCTAACATCTTAGGATCCATCAAACTCTTTCCAAAACAACAGATGATATTTTGTGCATCTAAGATAGCATCATCGATCTCACCGTCTTCACCTAAAGAGCGCGTATGTTCATAATGGTTGAAGAGACCAATATAAGTGGCAACAGGATGTGCATCAATCTTAACCTGCAGTGCAGTCAAAATCTCAGAGATATTTTTGTGATTGGTCATCTCTTTTGAGAGTGTCGTAGTGTAGATAGGGTACTCTTGATTGAAAAGTTCTTGTTGCATTAGGTCATCCTTGATTGTAGTCTTTCTTTTTATCATTGTAAGTCAGTTTTTGTTAAGAGTATCTTTGATGATGTTTTGTATAACATTTACGGTTTCGTTTGCGTTGCTTCCGATGATGCTTCGCATAACATCTTCAGGTTCGAACATTCGCGCTCCTTCCGATGATGCTCCGCATAACATCTTCAGGTTCGAACGCTAACAATGACACGCAGGTGTCATTGTCTTAACGCGTTCTCACATCCCAGGTATACGGGGTATTTTTCCTAGTTTTGAGTTTCGGCAGTACCAGCCCCACCCTTTTTTCATCATGTGGCCTAGGATTGGCATGGGGATCATGAAGGCTTTTTTGTCATCTCTGTAGACAAAGCCAGCACCATCACCTGTATCCATGACGCACAAGATGTTGAGATGTTCTTGGTAGCCTTTACGGGTGGCTGAATTTTTGTCACGTTCTTGGATATTAAAAGCACTGTTTTTAGCCATCACTTCTGCAACATGACCTTGTTTCGCACGCCAGTCTGGGCCTTCTAATGCCGCAGTGTCTCCAATAGCGTAGACATTACTGATCTCACCATCTATGGTAACTTCACAGTAATCATTAATACTAACAAAGCCTGCTTCATTAGTAGGTAGATCAGAGTTTATGATGACTTCATGTCCAGCACCTGCTGGGATGAACATTGTGAAGTCAGACTCTAGTTTACTCTCATCTTCAAAAACTACACCATCTTCTTCAAAACGTTTGATCTTTTTACCAAAGTGCTTGTTAAGCTCTTGCTTAGCAAACATCTTGTCCATCATGCTCAGTGCTTGCGTTCCCATACGTGCGCCAGGTTGTGGCATAGGCGCAAAAAAGTTAAGCTCAAAGTTTTGACGGATCCCTTTTTTCTTTAACATGTTGTGTACATTGAACATGAGCTCAAAGCCTGGACCACCACGTACTGCTGAGGTGTCTTTAGGGTTACCACCAAATCCAAAGGCGATCTTCCCACTTCCCTTAGCCACAAGCTTGTCAAGAGCATCTGCAATAGCAATAGACTGTTCAGGTGCTGCACAGATAGAGAGGGTGTTTTCGATGCCAGGGTGTTTCATCTTATGTGCCCCAAGTGCCACGATGAGATAGTCATAATCATCTAGTACTTTGCCTGATTGTAAGGTCACACGATTTTCTTTAGCTTCGATCTTGCTAACACCATCAACAACAAGGTTAAAGCCATGGGCTTTTTGTAGCTCTTTAAGATCGACACAAACATCAGAAAAGTCTACTTCACGGGTGGGAACCCAGATGGAAGTAGGGTAGATGTAGAAGTAGTCACGGTCACTAACGAGGGTAACATCATAGTTTGCTTTACGTAGATAACCTGCAGCATCAACGCCTGCAAAGCCACCACCAAGAATAAGAACTTTTTTCATATAGACTCCTATGATACAATCATACCATTGATTATATATTTGTAAGAATTATAAATATTATTATAGATATAGTACATAAAATGACGGATAAAGTCAATAAGAATACGAGTTTTTACGTCAAAGGAGTGCAAATGCGTATAGTGGTAGCAGGTATTGGTGGTGTTGGTGGCTATATTGGGGCACACCTTTGCCAACTTGAAGATGAGGTGATCTTTCTTGTAAGAGGTGGGCATGCACAACAGATACGTGATCATGGAATCCTGATCCAAGAAGATCATCGTAGTTGGTATGCGTATCCTGATGATGTCGTCACGGCACAAGAGTTACAAGGAGATATCGACATTCTTTTAGTTTGTGTAAAGAGTTATGATATCACTTCATTACTGCAGATACTTGTCAAAAATATTACCCCTAAAACTATTATTGTTCCTTTTTCTAATGGAGTAGAACATAAAGAGAAGATAGAGAGCATAGTAGAAGCCAAAGTCTTATATGGTGCTCTTTATATATTAGCGCATAAAGAAGAAGATGGAGTGATTGTTAAAAAAGGCAAAGTCTTTGCCGCGGTATTTGGAAGTCAAACACTTTGTGATGAGACAGCAGTGATTGCCTCTCTTTTTGAGCAAGTAGGATTACGATACAAAACACCTAGTACTATAGAAGAAGCCATCTGGAAAAAGTATCTTTTTATCAGTGCATTTGGCTCTTTAACTACATACTTTGATATGGGTATGAAAAAAGTATATGAGTTTCATCAGAGTGAGGCAAAACAACTTTTAAGCGAGATTGCTGAGGTGGCTAAAGCTAAAGGTATCGAGATAGAACCAGAGGTTGGTAAAGCCTTGAGTGTTGCTGCTGGACTTCCTGAAGATGCTTCAAGCTCGATGCATCTTGATTTTAAAAATAACAGACCAACAGAGCTAGAGACCCTTTCTGGTTATATTGTTAAAGAGGCCAAAAGATTGAATGTTGCAACACCACTGATGTCTAAGCTCTACGCTGTATTAAGAGATAAGGCCTAAAGTAGTCTATTGTAATTAACTAATAAATAGTACTAATATAATTTTAAAGTGATATATAGACTATTTTAATCAAACCTATTTATAGTTAAATTTATTTTTGGATAGGTGACTTAAAGATTCTTTCTACATTTTTTTGAATGAGATATCAATAGCCATAGTAAAGCCAAGAGTGTGCATAATCACAAAAAAATGAGGATATGTCATGGCAAACATACAAAAAGCACTTTTAGGTGGTGGCTGTTTTTGGTGTATAGAAGCAGTATACAACAGAGTCAAAGGTGTTCAATCAGTGATTAGTGGTTACGCAGGTGGTGCAAACCCTAGCCCAACCTATAGAGAGATATGTACAGGAACGACGGGGCATGCAGAGGTTGTTGAGATCACATTCGATGCAGATATTATCTCTTTTTCTCAACTGCTTGATATCTTCTGGGTGATTCATGATCCCACCACGTTAAACTATCAAGGTGCAGATCGTGGAACACAGTATCGTTCGGTAATCTTCTATCAAGATGAAGCGCAAAAAGAGCAAGCTAAAGCATCTGCTCGTGTGGCTCAAGGTGATTTTCGAGATCCAATCGTAACAGAACTTTCACCTACACCAGAGTTTTTTGAAGCTGAAGCGTACCATCAAGAATATTATGTTCAAAACAGTACACAAGGGTATTGCCAAGCTGTTGTTGCACCAAAGATACAGAAGTTTATGATGAAATTTAGCGAGACATTAGGCAAATAGATCCTTTAGCACGAGAGTGTAGTATAGGGAGTGAGGTAGCGCGTGAAAAAGTAAAAAACTTCTGGTGTTAGCTCTTGTCCAAGACTTGTTAACATTGATAAACAAGGAGATCTCTCTTTGATCAGAGGGTATAAAGATTTTGATATATTAGTAAGACTTTTAAGGAGATAGGATATGTTTGAAGCAGGGTTTTTAGGGACACGGGCACCACTCTATATGGATATGGTGACGATATTTTTTGGGTTACTCCCTTTTTTAGTAGGTTTTTCAATACTTTTAGTCATCAAAAAAAAATATCGTGCACACTTTCAATCACAAGGATTACTTTTTATCTTGACGATGGTGATGGTGGTTATTTTTGAGACAGGTGTTCGTCTTGATGGAGGGTTCAATCACTATATGCAAGGAAGTTCACTCTCATATACGGCTGTCTTTACATTTTTGATCATTCACATCATCATCGCCCTTATCACCGTAGTGGTATGGGGTGCAACGATCTATAATGCGATGCGTATATATGTTAAAGAAGGGCCTCATGCAAGCTACTTTGTTAAACATCAAAAACATGGACGCTGGCTCTTTGTTGGGATTACATTGACGGCAACAATGGGAGTGAGTCTCTACCCAATGCTCTTTATTTTTTAACGCTTGAGGCCTCATTTAACCTCACTATAAACAATTCACATTATAATATCAACCAACAATTAATAACTGTAGGTATATATGAAAATCATTCCAATAATTTTAGTCGCTGTTAGTATGCTTCTCTTTCAAGCATGTAGTATGAAAGAGTACACCCTTTTTCAAGATGAAAACCGTTCAAAGACAACAACTAATGTCACCGAAACAACCTATCAAGATGAGATGGTTTTTGAAAATAAGATCCAACCTAATGATCGTCTTGCGATCATGGTCTACAACCAATCCTCGTCAACGGGTGGTCAGTTGACCTCGATGGTCAGTTCACGTGGAAATACTGCATCATCTACAACACAACAAGAAGAAAATAAAGGTCTTTTAGTAACACAAAGAGGAACAGTACGTCTTCCTTTGATTGGAAGCGCAGAGCTTAAGGGACTTACAGAAGATGAAGCTGCAAAGTATCTGATAACAGAATATTCTAAATTTTTACGTAACCCTTATGTGACTGTTGAGATTATGAACCAACGTCTTTTTGTACTGGGCGAAGTTAAAAAGCCAGGTGTTGTTCAGATCACCAATGGAACGATGAACTTAGTTGAAGTGATTGCCCGTTCAGGTGACTTAACGGATTATGCAGAGCGTCGCGAGATCTTAGTGATTCGTGGTGATTTACGCCGTCCCGAAATACGTACTATAGATTTAACGCAGATGAATGCAATTCATATCTCGAGTCTATACTTAAAACCAAATGATATCGTTTATGTACAACCACGTGCTTCTAAAGGGCGTAAGATTGCCTTTGATGAGATCGCTCCACCATTCCAGTTGTTGTCATCGATCTTATTACCATTTGTTAATATCGCATACCTTGCAAATACATTTAAATAGAGAATATATATGAACCAAAATACAAACACCCATACTCAAGAGATCGATGAAGATGAGATCGACCTCAAAGAGGTCTTTAGTACACTTTCACGTTATAAGTACTCTATTGTAGCTATTGCTATTGCTTTTATGTTGGTGGCAACTGTTTTTGCTTACTTTAAGCCAAATGTCTATGAATCTTCGATCACAATCGAATTGGAAGAGGAAAAAAGTTTTGGTGGTGCGCAAGGCGATATGATGGCGATGGCATTAGGCGGAAGTGGGGCTAACTTAGATAATGAGCAGTACATCCTTACGTCACGCTTTTTAGCACAAAAGCTTCTGCACTCTCTTGAGATTGGAACACGCTACTTCACAAAAAACAACTTAAGAACGGTAGAGCTTTATCGTGCTTCACCATTTATCGTCACATACAAAGAGATTGATAAAAAGCTGTGGGGTGCACGTTTTGAGATACAGGTGCTTGATAAAGAGCGTTTTGTCTTAAGCATGAAGCCTAAGGTAGGAATCAAAGAGAAGCTTTTAGTGACCCTAGGATTGATTGAAGCACCGGCAGATTCACCTAAACCTTATGAAAATGAACACCGTTTTGCAGATGAGATCGTTACAGAGTGGTTTAGTATAAAAATCGATAAGGTCTTTGAACTTGAAGAATCAGCTTATAGTTTCAGTATCGTTCCTAATGATCAAATGTACAAGTTCATTCAAGAGTCACTCTCTACCTCGTTAGTCTCTAAACAAGGCTCAATTGTTAAAGTAAACTTTCAAGACAATATTGCATTGCGTGCAGAGCAGATCCTAAATGGCCTTGCTCAACGTTATCTTGATCAAGAGCTTGAGGAGAAGACCCTTGAAGCAGATCAGACACTTAGATTTATTGATGCACAGATTGAAGAGATCAATCAAGATGTTGAAAAATCACAAGGTGAACTAGAGGCCTTCCGTTCTAAACATACTTTAGTGAATGCATCTGAACAGGCAATGATGACCGCTGAAAATATGGCGGAGTATCAAGGGAAACTTCAAGAGCTAGAGATTGAGTCAAACATCTTAAACAATATCCAAGAGTATGTTAATGCTGGTAAGGATTTAGCGGGTATTTCCCTTGGTTCAGCAGCTTATCTTGATCCTTCGTTAGCACAAATGGTGAGTAAACTTCAAGAAGCAACTTCTGAGCGTAAAGGTATTTTGATCGAGTTTACGGAACTGCATCCAGATGTTGTAAAGCTTACTGAAATGATCAATTCGATCAAAGCATCGATCCGTTTTACACTTAAGAGTGATATCACGATGATCGAACAGCGTAAAAAATCACTGCGCCACTATATTCGAAAATACAAAAGATCTTTAGAAGCACTACCAGAAAATGAACGTCAATTGGCTAACTTGACACGTAATACGATGGTGAATGAAAAAGTATATAACTTCTTATTAGAAAAACGTGCAGAGACAGCGATTTTACGTTCGTCTACGGTCTCTAAGACAAGAGTAATTGATAGCGCATTAGTAGGAGATCTTCCTGTTAAGCCAAAGCGTTTACTGATTATTTTAGTAGGGATGATACTTGGATTTATCGTTGGAATTGCTGTGGCCTTTTTACGCGCTTTCTTAGATGATACAATTAAGAGTAATGAAGATGTTGAAAAGCTAACAGATATCCCGATGTATGGAGTTTTGCCCCATCTTAAAGATAACACATCAAGAGTTCAGTTTGATGAAGCGATGCGGGTTTTGAGAACAAACATAGAGTTTGTCCATAGCGATGATGCTACTGCCAAGATCGTAGCAATGACCTCTTCGATCTCTGGTGAAGGTAAGACAACGGTCTCTGTGGCACTGAGTAAGATGATCGCTGCAACACAAAAGCGTGTGATCATCATCGATCTAGACTTGCGTCGTTCTCGTATGCATGAAGAGTTTACCATTACCAATAAGCATGGTGTAAGTTCTGTTTTAGCTAACAAAAAGTCTCTAGATGAGGTGATTCAAAGCAATGTATTTGAAAATCTTGATGTTTTGACTGCGGGACCGATCCCACCTAATCCTTCAGAGTTGTTAGTGAGTGGTAACTTTGACAAGATGATAGAGCAACTTAAAACAGAGTATGATTACATTATCTTAGATACGGCGCCTGTTGGCCTTGTGACAGATGCGATGACGTTGTTAAAATTGGCAGATGTTGGTTTGATTGTTACACGTGCTAACTACTCTAAAAAAGCATTTTTAAAAAATGTAGAGCGTTTTGCACAGACCCATAATCTCAATAACTTAGGCTTTGTGCTTAATGGTGTCATCTCAGATAAGAGCCATGGTTATGGCTATGGCTATGGCTATGGCTATGGCAATGCTGATGCTTACTATGAAAATCAGCAAAAGTAGTGCGAAGCTCTATTTTTAGATAAAATGTCATTACATTTTATTAGAGAGACTATATGTTAAATATTAGATCGTTTTTACAGCTCCTTAAGGAGTCTTTCCTTGATCTGCTACCTATTGTCCTGGTCATTCTGTTTTTTCAACTTGCCATCATTCAAAGTATCCCTGTTGGTTGGATGGCGACAGCTATTGGTTTGAGTATAGTTGGTGTTGGTCTTGCTGTTTTTTTACTAGGTCTAGAAGTTGCTATTTTCCCCGTAGGAGAGAACTTAGCAAAAGATTTTGCAGAGCGTGGTTCTACGTTCTGGATCTTGATCTTTGCCTTTCTTATAGGCTTTGGTACTACCATTGCTGAACCTGCTCTCGTTGTCATTGCTCAAAAAGCTGCCGCTATAAGTAGTGGACGTATTGATGCAGAAGTACTTCGTGGGGTTGTTGCTCTCTCTGTTGGTTTTGCTATTGTCTTAGGTTCGTGGCGTATTATTACAGGGTATCCTATCCAGTATTTTATCATTGCTGGATATATTCTTGTTGTTGCTACAACAGCATTCGCTCCTCATGAGATCGTAGGACTTGCTTATGACCTGGGAGGTGTAACGACTTCAACGGTAACGGTTCCTTTGGTAGCTGCCTTAGGGATTGGATTGGCAAGTACCATTAAGGGTCGTAACCCCGTTTTAGATGGCTTTGGACTGATTGCTTTTGCATCATTAACACCTATGATCTTTGTGCAGATTTATGGGATCTTTGTTTATCAGTTTGTAGAAGTTTCAGCTGTTGTACATGTTGTGGTAGCTGCTCCAGAGGCTGCTGCTGTTGTTGACCACTCTTTGAGTGGGATGTTGATGGGTCTGTTGAATGTCATCAAAGATGTTGTTCCAATCTTAGCGATCATTGCCTTTTTTCAGTACGCCGTCTTAAAGAAGCCTATCAAAGATCTTAAAAATGTGATCATTGGCTTTGCTCTTGTCATCTTGGGGCTTTATGCCTTTATCTTAGGTCTTGAGATGGGTCTCTTCTCTTTAGGTGAGACGATGGCCTATCAGCTGACACGAGGAGATAGCCCTTTTATTATCTACGCCTTTGGGTTTGCTATAGGTTTTGCAACGACAATGGCAGAACCTTCGCTTACAGCGATTGCTAAAAAAGCAAAAGAGATCAGTGATGGTAAGATCAATGACTTTGCGCTGCGCATATTTGTCGCTTTTGGTGTTGCCTTTGGTATTGCACTAGGTGCATTTAGAATCGTAGATGGTGGACATATTGTCTACTATATTATTGCAGGATATCTCATAGTTATCGCACTAACTGTGATTGCTCCAAAGTATATTATTGGTATTGCATACGACAGTGGTGGTGTGACGACTTCTACAATCACAGTACCTTTAGTAGCTGCACTTGGACTTGGGTTAGCGACCAATATTGAAGGACGTGATCCTCTTGTAGATGGTTTTGGTCTGATTGCTTTTGCCTCACTTTTTCCGATGATCACGGTGATGCTTTATGGTGTTATCACTGAAAAACTTGGACTTAAAGGTCTTAAAGAGAAAGAGGAAGAGCATCAGTTTGAACTACGTCAGGCTATAGAAGATGCTAATGATATGGGCTTGGCAACAGTTCATATTGATGGTTTGGGTAATAGACACTCAACAAGTCTTCCTTTTTCTGCTGTCTATATCATTGTGCCAAAAGAGAAGCGTGAAGAGGCACTTCATGTTGCCCATGAAGCAGGTGCGAGTGGTGTAACTGTAACCAAAGCACATGGTATGGGTCTTGATAATGCTGAAAACTTCTACAATCGTTTAGAACAAGAGAATACGGATGTGAAGTTGATGTTCTTGATGCCTACGAAGATGGTGGATCATGTCATACGTGAGGCGATGACGAAGTTAGATATTGTGGGGGCGGGGCATGGTATCATCTATGCTTATCCTCTTTCTCATCTTAAAGGGATCTCTTTGAAGCGAGAGCATCTGTAAATATTTTGTTTTTAAGTTGAATACTTTTGTAGATGAAACTTAATCTCATAACGCTTATACTTTTTTATTGTTGCGTCGTATAAGTTACTTAGGTAGTTCATTAGA
>Ga0256826_1001248_pt1 | contig 15818 bp, 14 predicted proteins | sample CV79metaG_FD_185975 | JGI IMG/M metagenome (GOLD analysis project Ga0256826, IMG submission 185975) | Hydrothermal vent microbial communities from East Pacific Rise, Pacific Ocean - CV79 | ecosystem: Environmental > Aquatic > Marine > Hydrothermal vents | place: Pacific Ocean: East Pacific Rise...
TTATGGAGATGAGCGTCACTATTATTATAAAACAAAAGATAATGAAGTTTCTCACTCTTATCATGTGGGTTACGATTTGGCAAGTACTAGAATGGCAAGTATAAAAACATCAAATGCAGGTAAAGTAGTTTATGCTAATGAAAATGGCATTTATGGAAATATGCCAATGATAGATCATGGACTTGGGCTCTACTCTCTTTATGGGCATTGTTCTCAGTTACTTGTTAATGAAGGAGATGAAGTAAGTGCAGGAGATACTATTGCAAAAACAGGTGTCTCTGGGTTGGCTCTAGGAGATCATTTACATTTTGGTATAGTTGTTCAAGGTATTGAAGTAAGACCAGTAGAATGGTTTGATAAAGATTGGATAAGAAAGAATATTGACAATATCTTTAAAGAAGCAGATAAAATCATAAAAGGTAATTAATTTAGTCTAATATGCTATACTTGCACAAATAATTAAATTAGAGTATAATATTTAATAATATAAATATAATTGCTGCAAAGTTTAACTTTAGTGAGAGGAATTGAAAGAGGATTTTGTCTTTTTTCAAGGAGAAAGGAAGTACAGATGCAACAACGAACAATTAAAAAATCGATTGAAGTAGTGGGTATTGGTTTACACAAAGGCGAACCTATTAAGCTTAGACTTGAACCTTTAGATGTAGATGCAGGTATTATTTTTTACCGTGAAGATTTAGCTTTAACTATACCTCTCTCTCCCGCATCTGTTATAGATACTCGTATGGCTACTGTTATAGGTAGTGATAAAGGGTTCATATCTACTATTGAACATTTTTTATCTGCTGTATATGCCTATGGTATTGATAATATGCGTGTCATCGTTGATGGTAATGAAATGCCTATCATGGATGGCTCATCTATCTCTTTTTGTCTTCTGCTTGATGAAGCGGGTATTGAAGAACAAGATGCTCCCAAAAAAATAATTTGTGTAAAAGAAGAAGTTAAAGTAGTTGATGGCAATAAATTTGTAAGACTTCTCCCTAGTGACAGTGCACAGTTTGATTTTAGAATTAAATTTGACCACCCTGTTATTGGTGAACAAAAAGAATGTTTTGACTTTTCAACTCAAAACTTTATCGAAGAGATTGCAAGAGCAAGAACTTTTGGTTTTGCTAAAGATATTCAGTATCTGCAAAGTCAAGGTTTAGCAATGGGAGCCACACTTCAAAATGCTATAGGTTTGGATGACCATAAAGTACTCAATCCAGAAGGTTTACGTTTTGATAATGAATTTGCAAGACATAAAATTTTAGATGCTATGGGTGATATGATGGTTTCAGGACATAATATTTTAGGAACATATGAATCTTTTGCTGGAAGTCATCACTTAAATTATCAACTGACTACTAAATTACTTTCAGATAGTAAAAATTATGACCTTGTAGCAGTAGAAGAGTTACAAAGTAGAGCATTTGCAAGATCATTTGCCTAAACAGTATACCCTTCTTATAATTTCTATTTCATCACCTTTACTTTTAGGGGTATATGAAGAAGGTATACTCATTCAAACAATATCAACAGAGTTAAAAACATCTGAAATACTTTTACCTACTATTATGGAAATGCTTGAGAGATACACTATTTCTAAAATTATTTATACTCGAGGACCGGGATCATATATGGCGATAAAACTTACATATATTATGTTGAAAACTCTTGAAATTACTCGAGATATTAAATGTTTTGGGTGTAGTGGTTTTGTACTAAATGGAAACCAACCTATTAAGGCTATTGGTAATCTCTATTTTATCAAGGAAAAAGAGACTATAATGACAAAAAAATATGAGCAGCCAGTAAATGCACCATTTGCATTACCTCAAAGTATTCATGATCTAGTGTTAGATGAAGAATCAACCCCTGAGTATATACTGCCAGCTGTGTAATGGAAGAAGTAAAATATGTTTGTATCTGTACCTGCAACCTCTGCTAACCTTGGACCTGGATTTGATACTTTAGGTCTTGCTGTAGATTTAAGAAATGAAATTATTATAAAACCTTCAAAATTTTTGAGCCTCTCTACGCATGGTGAAGGAAGTGAAAACCCTAAAATCAAAAAAAACTCTCTCTTTCTTAGTATATTTAATGAAAATTATAAAAGATTATCGGGAAGAGAAGATAACTTTAGATTTGAGTTTCATAATCGTATTCCTATTTCTCGAGGACTTGGGTCTTCTTCTGCTGTAATTGTTGCAGCACTTTCTGGTGCTTATACTGCAGCAGGTAAAAAATACAATAAAAGAGAAATATTAAATCAAGCATTACGTTATGAACATCATCCAGATAATATTACGCCAGCTGTCATGGGTGGATTTAATGTTGCCTGTGTTGAGGGTGATAGAGTTTACAGTAAAAAAAGACGTATGCCTGATTATTTGAAAGCAGTCGTTGTTGTACCAAATCGTACTATCTCTACAGCAAAATCACGTACAATCCTTCCTAAGACATATAGAAAAGATGAAACAGTTTACTCTCTTTCTCGCTCATCTTATATGACAGCACTTTTTATGTCTGAATCTTGGGACTTACTACGTATTGCATCTAAAGATAAACTACACCAAGCAAGACGTATGAAGATGATACCTGAACTTTTTGATGTACAAAAATTGGCACTTAAACATGGTGCGTTAATGTCTACACTCTCTGGATCAGGCTCTACATTTTTTAATTTGGCTTATGATAAAGATGCAGATAAAATGGCACAAGTTTTGCAAGCACGATTCCCTCAATTTAGGGTTTTTACCCTTGCTTTAGATAACACTGGTGTTATCACTAAAAATTAAGCTACAGACTTAATCTCTTTTTGGGTATAATACGCGATGAAAAAATCACAGCCAATACGTATGTGTATCGCTTGCCGAAGTAGACATCCTCAAAACACTTTGATTAGATTAAAGCTATCGGGCAAAGAAGTTGTAGCATTTGATGGGTTTGGTAGAAGCTTTTACCTTTGTGATGAATGTGTTAAAAATGAAAAAAAAGTCAAAGGCTTAGTGAAGCGTTTCAAACAAGATTCGGAACAGTTCATTAAGCTATTGACAGGGCTGACTTTAAAAGTCAACTCATGCGGTTAGTCGCATATAATTTAAGGAGTTAATCAAGAATGGATAAAGTTAAAATCCAAGATATAGCAGCGGAAGCTAGTTTATCAAATGCCGAGTTAGTAGAGAAAGCCAAAGAGTTAGGCTTTGATGTGAAAGCTGGTAATAGTACTATTAGTATGGAAAATGCTGGAATTCTTGTAGATTATGCAATCTCAGGAACCTTACCAAAAGGGTTTTCTAAGCCTGGTGCTAAAAAGAAAATCACAGTCGTGAAGAAAAAAGTGGAAACACCACCTACGGAAGAGGTGACTGAAGTTAAAGAAGACTTAGTAGCTGTTGAGACTAAAAGTACAGAAGTAGAAATCCCTGAAGAAGAGGTCTCTCAAGAAGCACTTTCTCAAGAAGAAGTTTCAAAAGAAGAGACTGAAGTAGTTGTCGAAATAGTAGAAGAGACAAGTACTGAAGAGGCAGCTCCTCCTCCTGCACCTAAAGAGGTGAAGAAACGTAAAGGTATTTCTGTTGTTAGTAAAAAAACTGAAACAGATAGCAAAGAAACTACAGAAGCAAAACCAGTAAGAAGAGTACTTTCTCGTGGTGGTATTAAGATTGTTAGAAAAGCAAAACCTGCACCAGTAAGAGCTGGAACAAAGATCTCTTTGGGTGGAACTTTTGGTAATAAAAACTATGAACCATACGAAGGTAAAAAGAAAGTCAAAAAAGGACCAGCTCAAGCTAAAGAGTCAGGAACAAGAATTGATATCTTTAATCATGATAGTATGTCAGGCGATATTGATAGTGGTTTTGGTGGAGAAGAAGTAGTACTTTTAGACTTCTCTGATAAAAACATTTATGAAGATATGATGCGTCAAGAGCAAAAACGTAAAGAAGAGATGAAGAAACGTGAAGCAGCAAATGGTGGACCGACTAAAGGTAGACAACCATTCCGTCCTCATCAAAAACGTTCTCTTAAGCGTGGTGGTAAACGTAAAAAATATGTTAAAGAAGAAAATACTGAAATCGTAACTTCGATTGAGATACCTGAAAATGTAAGAGTATATGAATTTGCTGAAAAAGTGAATCGTTCTATGAGTGAAGTGATAGGTTGTCTTTTTGCTCTTGGTATGATGGTGACTAAAAATGACTTCCTTTCTAAAGATGAGATAGAAATTCTTGCAGAAGAGTTTGAAGTTGAAGTAACAACTGTTAATCCACTTGATGAGTTGGAAATTGTTGATGAATATAATGAAGAAGAAGATGAAAATGCAGTTGAACGTCCTCCTGTTATTACTATTATGGGGCACGTTGACCATGGTAAAACATCACTTCTTGACAAAATTCGTTCGGCTAAAGTAGCTGACAGAGAAGCTGGTGGGATTACACAACACGTTGGTGCTTATCAAGTAGAGAAAAATGGTAAGAAAATTACTTTTGTTGATACTCCAGGTCATGAAGCCTTTACAGAGATGAGAGCACGTGGAGCACAAGCAACAGATATTGTTATTATTGTTGTAGCTGCTGATGATGGTGTGATGCCACAAACAAAAGAAGCTATTGCCCATACTAAAGCAGCAGGTGTTCCAATGATCATCGCTGTGAATAAAATGGATAAAGAATCAGCTAATCCAGATAATGTTAAAGCACAACTTTCTGAGATAGGCGTTATGGCAACAGATTGGGGTGGAGAGTACGAGTTTGTACCTGTATCTGCACATTCTGGTTTGGGTATTGATGATTTACTTGAGACTATTTTGCTTACAGCAGAAGTGATGGAGCTTAAAGCAAATCCAGCTAAAGCTGCTAAAGCAGTAGTGGTTGAAGCCTCTTTAGAAAAAGGTTTTGGACCAGTTGCAAATGTTATTATTAAAAATGGTACATTAAGAGTTGGTGACAATGTGATTGTTGGTAAAACATTTGGACGTATTAAAGCGATTAGACTTGATGATGGTACGAATACAAAAGAGATTGGGCCATCAACACCAGCAGCTATTGTTGGACTTAATGAAGTTCCAGGAGCAGGTGAAGAACTTACTGTAATGGATACAGATAAAGAAGTACGTGAGTTAGCAGAAAAAAGAGCTGAGTTTGAGAGAGCAAAAGTACTTTCTAAAACTACTAAAGCAACACTTGATGACCTTTCAGCACTTATTGCAGAAGGACAGCTCAAATCACTTCCTGTGATTATCAAAGCAGATGTTCAAGGTTCTCTTGAAGCGATTAAAGGTTCATTAGAGAAACTTAGAAATGAAGAAGTAAAAGTTAATATCATACATGATGGTGTAGGTGGGGTAACTGAGAGTGATTTAACACTTGCAGATGCATCTGAACACTCAGTAGTTCTTGGATTTAATGTTCGTCCAACTGGAGCGGTGAAGAAGAAAGCGAAAGAGCTCGGTATTGAGATTCGTACTTATTCTATCATCTATGACTTACTTGATGAAGTGAAAGCACTTCTTGGTGGTATGATGAGTCCTGTGATTTCTGAAGAAGTCACAGGTCAAGCAGATGTTCGTGAAACATTTGTTGTTGGTAAGGTTGGAACAATTGCAGGATGTAAAGTATCTGATGGTTCAATCACTAGAAACTCTAAAGCAAGACTTATCCGTGATGGTATCGTTGTATATGAAAGTACAATTTCATCACTCAAGCGTTTTAACGAAGATGCTAGAGAAGTAAAGAATGGATACGAGTGTGGTATCATGCTTGCTAACTTTAATGACATTAAAGAGGGTGATGTAATCGAAACCTATAAAGATGTTGAAGAACAAGTAGTAATGGATTAAGACTCTATGACACATGAAGAGATAAAACGTCACCGTACAGAATCTGTGCTTAAGGAAATTATACCTGAAGCATTAGGTTCACTTAATGATGATCGTATTAATGGTCTTTCGGTTACAGAAGTTGTTTGTTCAAAGGGTAGAAGTGATGCTAAAGTCTATTTAGATAAGTCATTTCTAACACCTAAAGAACAAGGCGAAGCACTAAAACAATTACGTATTGTATCTGGCTACATTCAAAACCATTGTAAGCAGAGTGAGGGGTGGTTTAATGCCCCTCGTTTTGTCTTTGAATTTGATGAACAACCAGAGCATCAGAACAAGATGGAAGATTTATTTAAGCAGATAGCAAATCGCAAAAAAAGCAATGATGAGAAAAGTGAGGAGAATTCAGATGAATCTTGAGACACAAATAGCTAAAATTATCGAAGCCAATGGTGCAGCACTCTATGATACAGAAGTGGTGACAGAGTTTGATGAGACTATTTACCGTGTATTGGTAACTAAAGTAGGTGGTGTTAATTTGGACTTGTGTGCTACTATTTCTCATGAACTTTCTCCTTTTTTAGATGTACATCCACCTATGAGCCAAGCCTATAGACTTGAAATTTCTTCTCCTGGGATAGAACGTAAACTTGTAAAACCTGTACATTTTAAAAATGCACTAGGTGAAAAAGTAAAACTCAAACTTGGTGCAGGTGATAAAGTAAAAGGTACACTTATTTCTGCGGATAATGATGGTATTGTTGTAGAAACTAAGCAAGGTGAAGAAGGGTTTGTATATAGCGAACTGAACACGTGTAAAACGTATTTTGACTGGAATTAAATTCTAGATAAAAAGGAGTTGCAATGAACGATGAATTTTATATGCAACTCGCACTTGATGAAGCTTGGAAATACCAAGGTTTAACTTACCCTAATCCTGCAGTTGGAGCGGTAGTAGTAAAAGATGGAAAAATCTTAGCTATAGATGCACACCAAAAAGCAGGAACTTCGCATGCTGAAGTTTTAGCACTACTTTCTGCCTATGAAAAACTCTCTAAAAATAGCATTGATTTTGATAAATTTGATTCAAATAGGGCACATGATTTTCTTTTAGATTTGCATAGAGATTTTTTTTCTGACTGTAGTATCTATGTAACATTGGAACCATGTTCTCATAGAGGTAAAACACCTTCATGTGCATTATTACTTGAAAAACTGCATTTATCTAGAGTCATTATTGGTATACAAGACCCTATTGTTGGACATGATGGGGGAATGAAACTCTTAACCAATGTAACCTTAGGTGAAGTACTAGAGGAATCTTGTAAAGCCTTATTAGAACCCTTCGTAATATGGCAAAGGAGAGCCTTTGTCCTCTTTAAACTTGCACAGACTTCTAATGGAAGAATAGGAGGTGGTTACCTTAGCTCTAAAGCCTCACTCACCCATGTACATCAATTACGTGAAGTATGTGATATTTTGCTCATAGGTGGTAATACAGTACGAGTAGACAGACCTACACTTGATTGTCGGTTTACAGAGGGGCAAGCACCTGATGTGACTATCTATAGTAGAGAAGATAATTTTGATAGAGATATACCTCTGTTTGGAGTAGATGACCGTAAAGTGCATGTGACAGATAATTTAGATTTTTTAGATAACCCTTCATTTATACTTGTAGAAGGTGGAGAGGGGATACTAGAAGCTTTGAAAGAAAAGATAGATTGGATGTTAATATACCAAACACCTAAGCTCTCTACAAACTCTTTAACCTATAATACTACAATGAATTTAGCGTTTTTACATACTGCTAAAAAAGATATAGACTTGATAATATGGAGCAAACAAATTGGGTATTGAAAAACTAAGTAATAAAGATGAAAAACAAGAAAAAATAGTCACAATGTTTGATGATATCGCATCAACATATGATAAAGCCAATAGAGTGCTTAGTATGGGTATAGATATACAATGGCGTAAAAAGGGATGTGATAAAGCTTTTGAAATATTAGGCAAAAAAGAGCTAGGACAGATAACTGATGTTGCAACTGGTACAGGTGACCTGCTTATCTACTGGAAAGAACAAGCAGCTAAGAATGGTGTGAGTATAGAGAAGTACGTAGGAATAGACCCTTCGGTAGGTATGCTGGAAGTTGCACGTGGCAAAGTGGACTTTGCAGAGTTTATAGAAGGTAAAGCACAAGTACTTCCTATAGAAGATGAAGTAACAGATGTTATCTCTATCTCGTATGGTATTCGTAATGTGGTAGACAGAGTTGAGGCACTTCAAGAGTTTAACCGTGCATTAAAGCCTGGTGGATTGGTAGTGATACTAGAATTTACCAAGCAAGAGAGACAAGGTGTCATAGATAAAATAGTAGACTTCGGTATGAAAAATGTACTTCCTCGTGTAGGTGGATTTATCTCTAAAAATTATGAAGCATATAAATATTTACCTGACTCTATAGAAGAATTTTTAACTACAGAAATGTTGGCTAAAGAGTTAGAAGAAGCAGGGTTTGAGATGAAATATACAAAGTCTTTTTCTATGGGTATCTCTACACTGCTTGTTGCACAAAAAATATAATTAAATTAACTTATTAAAAGGAGTTTCATGAGTCAATCTATGATGAGTGTCTCCTCCCTCAATACCAAAATAAAATCACTTCTAGAAGCGACTTTTATGCATACACTTGTAGAAGGTGAAGTGGCTTCTGTAACCTATCATACGTCTGGGCACCTTTATTTTTCTATAAAAGATGATAAAAGTTCTATAAAGTGTGTAATGTGGCGTTCGTCTGTAGCTAAGATGAAATTTCGTATTGAAAAAGGTATGCATATTGTTGTAGAAGGATCAATTTCAGTCTATACGCCTAGAGGTGAGTATCAGTTTCAGACTGTGCGTATAGAACCTTATGGTCAGGGAGCATTAGCCTTAGCCTATGAACAGCTCAAAGAGAAGCTTAAGGAAAAGGGGTATTTTTCTAGAGAAAGAAAAAAGAATATTCCTAAGCATATACAGAAATTAGCATTGGTTACTGCAAAGGACTCTGCTGCATTACATGATATGTTAAAGATTATTGAACAACGCTGGCCACTTTTAGAGGTAACTATTGTTGATACCTTAGTACAGGGTGAGCAAGCAGCACCTCAGATAGCTCGGGCACTATATTATGCAGATAGTTTAGGAGTGGATGTAGTAGTTGTTAGTCGTGGTGGAGGGAGTACTGAAGATTTATGGGCATTTAATGAAGAAATAGTTGCAGATGCTATTTATAGTATGAATACTCCTATAGTCTCAGCTATAGGTCATGAGGTAGATGTGATGATAAGTGATTTTGTAGCAGATTTACGTGCACCTACCCCCTCTGCTGCGATGGAGATGATACTATTAGACAGTAAAGAGATACTTTATACTTTGAGTGAGTTAGCAGAGAGATTTAGTCATACAATAGGGTATAAGATAGAACAACTTACCATAAAACTATTGCATAGAGAAGAGATATTACGCCAATCTTCACCTGAGCGTAAGTTAGTAGAAAAAAAGAGTGAATTTAGACATTTAGAAGATGAATATAGACGGGTAATCCATTATAAATTAGAGCGATTTAATGTAAACTTACCAGAAATTAAAAGACATTATACTCAGGTACTTACTTTTCTAGTGGAACAAAAAGTACAATACTTAGAACTTATGCACAAAAAAATAGTGATGAATAATCCAAAAGATAAATGTCACAAAGGGTGGGCTCAAATTTCTAGTAATAGAAAAATAGTTGTATTATCCTCTATAGAAGTAGATGAAAAATTTATTTTAGAAGATGAATTTACAACAATAGAGGCATTATGCTTAAGTAAATCTTGAGCTTTAATGCATGTATGATATAATTAAGTAATTGTTGGAAGGCTACTATCATGGACACTGCATTATCACAATTTTATAATACTATTCACAGTGTACTTAATAGTATGGAACAACAGGAATATATAATACTCGGTGTGATAATTGCACTTATGTTTTCTGCTATACACCTTTATTCATTGGCAAAAGAAAAAAATAAATTACGTGAGACAATTAATCACAATGTAAAAGTATTTCAAAAAGCATTTGACTTAGCAGAAGATGCTATGTTAATACTTTCAGAAAAAAATAAAGTTATTTTTGCCAATAAATCTATGGTATCACTCTTAGAACTTGAAATAGGATATCAGCTCGAAGTTTTACGAGATATACCAAAAATTAAAATAAAAAAAGAGTGGATACCTTTAGATAAGTTTATCGAAGAGCAACGGGTTAGGATAATGCAAAAAGTACTGAATGTCCCTCAAATAATGTTAAAGATAGAAGGACATAATCCTATAGTTATTAATTTGCATCTTGATACATTATCTATGGAGCATAAAGATAATGGCCATTATAGTATTATTACTATACAAGATTTAACGCAGACACAAAAAACGGAGAAGATGAAATATAGGCATAAACTTACAGATATGCCAAATCAAACACAAGCATTACATGATTTACCAGCACTATTTTCTAAAATACATATAGAGAATAATAAAATTGCATTGGTACTTATGTCTTTTGATGATTTTTCTAAGTTACGTTCTATTATTGGATTTGAACAATCAAATGAAGTACTAATTAAATTTTCTAAACATTTAAGAAGTATTGTGAATGATGATATGAATATATTGGTATATCATACTTTTGATAATCATTTTTTACTTACTATTTCTAATGTAGAGTCTATATCTGAAGTGAAGGCTTTGATTGTCGAGATTCAAATGCAATTAGCAATATTTTATAAAATGGAAGATGTGAGTTTACATTTAACAGTATCTGCGGGTATAGCTCTTTATCCAGATAGTGGCCCAACAAGAAAGTTGCTTGATAATACATATAAGGCACTTTCTCAGGCACAAAATGAGGGTAATGGTAAAATTATTGTCTATATCCCTGATCAATTGCAAAATGAGTATGATGAACTTACTTTACATAATGATATGAAAAATGCTTTAAATAAAGGTGAATTTGAAGTCTATTATCAACCTATTGTTAATGTTGAAAATAAAGAAGTCATTGCCGCAGAAGCACTAATTAGATGGATACATCCAAGTCTTGGTTTTATTCCACCAGATGTATTTATTGGTTTAATGGAAAAGACAGGGTTTATTATAAAACTAGGAAAGTTTGTATTAGAAGAAGTTCTCAAACAACAAAAACGTTGGGAATTATTTAAGTTTAAAAGTATTGAAGTCTCTATTAATGTATCAATGGTAGAAATTGATACAGGAGAGTTTGTAAATCATGTGAAACAGCAGTTGGAGCATCATCAAGTTAGACCAGAAGCGATTAAATTTGAAATTACTGAAGGGGTCGCTATGATTAGTGAATCCAAAACAGAAAAATATTTCCATGCATTAAAGAGATTGGGTGTAGGTATCTCTTTAGATGATTTTGGTACAGGTTATACATCTTTTACATATTTAAAAAAATTTCCAGCAGATATTTTAAAAATTGATAAGAGCTTAGTTGATCATATTTTAACTAATATAGAAGATCAGCGTATTGTTCATGCTATGATTGAGTTGGGACATAACTTAGGTATGAAAATAGTGGTAGAGGGTATAGAAACAAAGAAAATGGTTGACTTGTTGGCTTCTTATGGATGTGACTATATGCAAGGCTATTATTTTTCAAAACCTTTACCAGTATTTGAATTTCAAAAATTATTAAGATAATTAAAAAGGAAAAATAAATATGAATATATGGGTATTAATTGTAGGTATTATTTTACTTATGTTATTGAGTTTTTCAACATGGCAATATATACTTTCAAAAAAGAAATTATTAACTATTTTTGATGAATTAAAATTTTTTAAAAAAGAAAAAGAATATTATGAAGAAGCTATGCTATTACTCTCTCATGACTATAATATAGTATATGCAAATCAATCTGCAAAAAATCTTTTTTCTCTTAATGCTGAAAATGAAATAGTTGGTGTTGCTAAAAAGATACAATTACAAGTCAATAGCGGTATGAGAGAAGATTTTTTTACAGCTTTAGAAAAATTTAATAATGCAAGTGAAGATAATATTAAATTGGATAATATCTATTTAATTGTTTCTGGACAAGAAAAAAAAGTTGATATATTTCTAGATAAAAGTAATTTAGCTATTGATGGAAATATTACTTGTGTCATTGATATAAAAAATCCTCATATTGTAGAGATGACTAATGAAGCAAAAAATGGAGCTATAGATTTCTTAACGGGTTTACCTAGTCAGTTCTTGGTTTTATCTGACATTAATACATTAGTCATAGAAAGTAAGAAAAAATCAGAATCATTTGGTGTTTTTTTATTGGGTATAGATCATTTTAAAGATATACAAACAACATTAGGTTTAAGTTATACAAATAAAATCTTGAAAAATCTTGCACAATATTTTACTGATAATCCAAATGAAAATATTCGGGTATACCGTATGGAATCAGATAAGTTTATGTTTTTGATTTATGGATTAGATGAAGATGAACTTGCTCGTTCTATAGCTAAAGATATTATTGTATCTGTGGGTAATATTTATATGGATAATAATAATATACGTTTAACAAGTTCTATAGGTATAGTTATCTATCCAAAAAATGGAGAAAATGCGACTAAACTTATTGATAATGTTTATATCGCATTAGATAAAGCACAGTCACATAGTGAATCTAATATTGAAATATTTACTGCTGAAGATTATATTGTTCATGTTGATGAAATAGAGATGAATGAGGATATTCGTAAAGGTATTATTAAAAGTGAATTTTTACTTTATTATCAACCAATATTTGATTTAGAAGGTGAACATATGATTGGGGCAGAAGCATTACTTAGATGGAAGCATCCTAAGCATGGTCTTATTTCTGCAGATAAGTTTTTAGATGTGGCTGAAAAAACAGGACTCATTGTTGATCTTGGTGAGTATGCATTTAATGAAGCAATACAACAAAGACAAAAATGTGATATCAATGTAAGAGATAGTTTTCAAATTACAATTAATTTATCTCTTAAAGAGATGCAGGTTGAAAAACTTATACCAAGACTTGAAATGTTATTTGACAAATATAAAATTGCACGAAATACTATTACTCTTGATATTAATGAGAGTATTGCTATGGAAAATATTGATAAAACAGCAAATGATTTTAAACTGTTTAAAGATTTTGGTCTTTCTCTTGCTTTAGATAATTTTGGGGCAGGATATTCTTCATTTAAATATTTAAATATGCTACCTATAGATATGATTAAGATTGATAGATCACTTATTTTTGATTTAACATTAAATCTTAAACATCAAACAACAGTGAAAGCTATTATTGAACTTGCACATACCTTAGGCTACAAAGTAGTAGCTGAAGGTGTTGAAACATCTCAGGAATCAAGTATATTAGCTGCATTGAATTGTGACTATGCACAAGGGTATTTATACTCTAGACCACTACCTTCTTCTGAATTTGAAGCATTATTAGCCTAAAGGAAGTTTAAAGGTTTTTAAACCTTACATATAATTATGTAAGGTTTGTGAAGAATTTGTATATGGTGTATATATTACATCATACCAGGCATACCACTCATTGGAGGCATATCTGGCATTGGTGTTGGTGCTTCAGGTATATCTGAAATGGTTGCTTCTGTTGTAAGAAGTAATGAAGCCACTGAAGTTGCATTTTGAAGTGCTACACGTTCAACTTTAAGTGGGTCAATAATCCCAGCTTCTATCATATCTACATATTCACCTGTTGCAGCATTAAATCCTAAGTTGGCTTCTGTTGAATTTGCAATCTTATCTGCAACTACGCCAGCATCAAAACCAGCATTTTGGGCTATTTGTTTCATAGGGGCGAAAACAGCTCTTAAGATAATCTCTGCACCTACTGCCTCATCTTCTTTAAGGTTAAGGTTTACAGCTTGACTGGCCTTAATAAGTGCTGCACCACCACCGATGACGATACCTTCATCAACAGCTGCTTTTGTAGCACTTAATGCATCATCAACTCTATCTTTTTTCTCTTTCATTTCTGTTTCAGTTGCAGCTCCAACTTTGATAACAGCAACACCACCAGAAAGTTTTGCAAGACGTTCTTGAAGTTTTTCTTTATCATACTCACTTGTAGTATTTTGCATTTGTGTCTTGATTTCATTGGTTCTAGCAACAACAGCTTCTTTTTCGCCTTTACCATCTACAATAACGGTGTTGTCTTTATCTATCACAACTCTTGCAGCATGTCCAAGGTCAGCAAGTGTTACTTTTTCAAGAGTAAGCCCAAGTTCTTCAGTAATAAGTGTAGCTCGTGTCAAGATAGCAATGTCTTTAAGCATCTCTTTTTTTCTATCTCCAAATCCTGGTGCTTTTACGGCAGTAATGTTGAGTACACCTTTAAGTTTGTTAAGTACTAGTGTTGAAAGTGCTTCACCTTCAATATCATCAGCAATGATAAGTAAAGGGCGTCCAGCCTGTTGTACTTGTTCAAGTAGGGGTACCATGTCTTTAAGTGTCGTAAGTTTAGCATCTGTTAAAAGAATAATTGGAGCTTCAAGCTCACAAGTCATTTTTTCTGTATTTGTTACAAAATATGGAGATACATATCCTCTATCAAATTGCATGCCTTCAACCACTTCAAGGTCATCATTGATACCTTTAGCTTCTTCTACAGTAATAACACCATCTTTTCCTACTTTATCCATTGCCTCAGCGATAAGGTTACCGATAGTTTCATCTGAGTTTGCAGAAATTGTAGCAACTTGGGCTATTTCTTTTTTGTCTTTAACTTCTTTAGAAATTTTCTGCAGTTCTTCAATAATAGCAGCAGATGCCTTGTCCATGCCACGTTTTACTTCTATTGGGTTAGCTCCTGCAGTAATGTTTCTAAGACCTTCTTTAAAGATGGCATGTGCTAGTACTGTTGCGGTAGTTGTACCATCTCCAGCTTCATCTGCCGTATTTGAGGCTACTTCTTTTACAAGTTGTGCACCCATATTTTCAAGGCTATCTACAAGTTCGATTTCTCTTGCAACAGAGACACCATCTTTAGTAATATGTGGTGCACCATAACTTTTTTGTATAAGCACGTTACGACCTCTTGGTCCCATGGTTACTTTAACTGCATCTGTTAGTTTAGTTACACCTTCAAATAGTCCAGATCTCGCTTTGTCTGAAAAAAATATTTCTTTTGCCATTTTTTATCCTTAATTATTCTTATGTTAGTAAAATAAAGTGGCTAGCCACTTGAGCTTTTCGCTGAGGACAAGTGTTAAAACACAGTGCTGTGAAGCACTAAATGCCTTCACCGTAAAACTTAGTGTTAGCGTAAGTAGATAGAACTTTGTTCTATCTACGGTCTATTTAATGAGTCCAAGCACTTCTTTGCTTAGCAAGATTAGGTACTCAGTACCTTCTATAGTGATTTCCATACCTGAAAAGTTTGCAAATACTACAGTATCACCTATGTTGATACCATCATTTTTTGCATCAGGACCAACAGACACTACTTTGCCTTCTAGGGGTTTTTCTTTTGCTGTATCTGGAATATAAAGTCCAGAAGCTGTTTGGTTTGACTGTTCTTCACGTAGAACTAAAAGTCTATCTTTTAATGGTTCAAATGCCATATTTGACTCCTTAATGAATATATGTAATTTTTATACTCGCATTGTAGTGATTTTTTTTAAATAAGTCAATAAGTTTCTGTAAAGCATTTAATATATATGAGTCTATTAGACTAAAGTATAGGATATTTATAAAATTATGTACTTTTTTCATATATTTTTATGAATACTATTGACAATAAAGGTATCTTTAGCTAAAATTCCGTCTCTTCAATGAAGATGTCAAGGTAGCTCAGCTGGTTAGAGCGCTGGTCTCATAAGCCGGAGGTCGAGGGTTCGAGTCCCTCTCTTGACACCACCTGCACCTCTAAAACACGTACTTTACAACAAT
>Ga0256826_1001249_pt1 | contig 15817 bp, 15 predicted proteins | sample CV79metaG_FD_185975 | JGI IMG/M metagenome (GOLD analysis project Ga0256826, IMG submission 185975) | Hydrothermal vent microbial communities from East Pacific Rise, Pacific Ocean - CV79 | ecosystem: Environmental > Aquatic > Marine > Hydrothermal vents | place: Pacific Ocean: East Pacific Rise...
CCTTGATGTTGCTCTTTCGTCTTTTCTTGTTTTTTGCCCTACTCCGTTTTGCTATTATCGGTTTTGTTTATACCGAAACAATTATCTACAACCAATTGATGCAAACACCTTATGAAAAAGCAATGAGCAGTCTTGAAGGCACACAAAAAGATCTAGAACAGATGCAAAATAAAAAACTTGCCATGCAAGAATATTTACTCAAAAAAACCACCCACAAAAGCGGCTATTTCAACTCCGAATTTATTGATGAGCTCCAAGCACAACTTAAAAAGTTCAAACAACGTTTTGCTATGGCAACAGATTTAGATCTGCTCAGTGAGAAAATTGATTCTGCTTATGAAGAGATATTTAGTCTGATTACTATTTTTGTTGTGGAAAGTATTTTATTACCCCTACTATTTATGTGGTTTTTGATACAAACTTTTCGTTGGACACTTTTTGGTGAAATGAAACGTATAGACGATATACTCTTACAAAACATATAAGGAAAAATAATGAAATACCTTCTAAGTCTACTGTTAGTACTAGCTTTTAGTGCCTGTAGTGAAAGTCAAAAAGAGCAAAAAGAAGAGGTGGTTAAAAAGGCAGTTACCCAAAAAGTTACTCCAGTAAAAGCAGCAGTAAAACCAATCTTAACACCTAAGAAAAAATCCGAACCAACACTCCCTTTGGAAAAAAATTCAGAAGAAGTACCTGCAAAACTTATTGCTATGCAGCAAAAATCACAACAAAAAACTATTCATCCTCCACGACAAATAGAGAACATAGATGCTAAAGCTTTATATGTAAAATGTTCAGCATGTCATGGAAAAAGGGCTGAGAAGCAAGCTTTAGGAAAGTCTCAAGTTATTCAAGGTTGGAGTACCAAAAAAATTGCTAATGCAATTTATGGTTATCAAAATGGCACCTATGGAGGATCAATGAAAGCAGCCATGCAAGGACAGGTTAAAAATCTAAGCGACCAAGAGGTCAAAGCCTTAGCCGAGTACATCGCTATGGACTTATCAGCTACTTAAGTTATGCTGTTGGTAATCCAAACTTTTGGGTTACCATTTCACCCTCTTCATTAAAAAACAAATAATATAAAAAATCTTTTTTAACACTCATACCTGCTAAATAGCGAAGTGCTAAGTTTGCTTGGAGTGAAGCGATATGCATAACGATAGGTGCAGCAATACCTGCTGGTTCTTTTTTAGTGATTTTAAAAACCTCATTAAACGATGCATTTTCAAAAAAACAGACTTGACCATGAAAAGCTTCAACAGAACCATACACCCATGGGGTATCTACTTTTTTAGCATATTCATTAATCTGTGCTCGTGTTGGTAGGTTATCCGTTGCATCAATAATCAAATCAACTTTAATACCAAGTTTGCTAAAGGCTTCAAAATCACAATCATGGGCTATCGCTTTAACAAAAGGAGAACGTTCTTGCATCACACGACAGGCGATTTCTGCCTTATTTTTCCCTTCGTCTCCAACTTTAAAAGCTATCTGACGATGAATATTATGAACACTCACTTCATCAAAATCAACCATATGAATCTCACCAATGCCTGAAGCACCTAAGGCAAAAGAGAGCGATGAACCCAGTCCACCACTTCCTATAATAACAATTTTTTTGTCTTGAAGAGCGCTTTGTGTTGCTTCGCCCCAGAGTTGAACTTGACGGTGAAAATAGTGCATCATGATGGTGTCCTAAAGTGGAATAAGGATGAGTATAACATTTGGAAATTAATAAACTCTACAATACTGAGTACAATACTCAGTATTAAGAATTAACTACGTGAAGTCACTTCTAATAAGTGGTATCCAAATTGTGTTTTAACTGGTCCTTGAACCTCGTTAATTGGTGCTGAAAAAACAACCTTATCAAACTCAGGAACCATCATCCCTGGACCAAACTCACCAAGGTCTCCACCTTGAGCTTTTGAAGGACATGAAGAGTTAGCCATCGCTACCTCTGCAAAGTCTGCTCCATTTTCAATCTCTTTTTTAAGTTCTAAACATTTTTCTTCTGAATCTACCAATAAGTGACGTGCTGTTGCTGTTGCCATAGTTGTACCTTTAAATTATTTACGAAATTATAGCTAAAGTATATTGGATTTAAAAATAAGGAAATAAAACATAAGAAGAGAGAAAGTGTAAAGCCAAAAATGACTTTACAAAAGAGTGAAACAAATAACTATTTACTACTGCCACATTTAGAAGCTTCTTTTTTATCAGAACCACATTTGCCTTCACTTTTAGAAGCACCACATTTTGAACTTGATCCACATTTACCTGCGCCATCTTTAGCTGAAGCGTCACCGCCCATACATCCTGTAAATCCTGCTACTGCGAGTGCTAAAACAACACCAAATACTACATTTTTCATCTATTATCCTTTTGATTTGTAGCAGTTTACTATAAGAGGGAAGAGGCTGTCTGTCACATTCATCACATAAAACTTCTCCCTTAAAAAGTTATATTGTGTTAAGAAGTAACATATAATAGACATAAGCTAATAAGCACTAAAATTAATTATCAACCTTATGAAGTTTTGATATTATGAGAATATATACATATTAGGAATTATTATGGAAGCAGGATTACAAAAAAACATTGATTCACTCCCCGTTCTACCAGAGTCAATCCAGGCGGTAGAACGTGCCTATCAAGATGTCGAAGAGGCTTTAATCAAAATGCGCGAAGCAATAGAATCTGATCCGATGTTGTCGGCCAATATCTTGAGAGCAGCTAATGCCCCTGTGTATGGCTTTAAACGAGAGATCACCTCTCTCCAACAAGTCATCTCACTTTTAGGCAAAGATACTGTTCGTTGCCTCTGTCTTGAAAATGCTGTTGATAGTACCTTCAAACTTGATCTCAGCCCTTACAATATGAATCCAAAAAACTTCAAAGATGCTTCAGCAAAACAACTTTCACTTATGGTTAATTGGCTGATGCGTACCGAAGCAAAATCACTATCAATCTTAGCTCCATCTGCTTTTTTAGTTGACTTAGGTCGTATCGTTATTAGTAAATACCTTCTTGATGAAAATAGAGCTAATATTTTATCTGATGCTATCAAAAATGGTACTGATATTACACAAGCAGAAAAAGAGGCATGTGGTTCACAAGTAACAGATGTTACCGCTACTATCTTTAATCACTGGAATTTTGAACCAGACCTCATTCATATTATCCGTTATTCTGATGACCCTGAAAGTTTAAGCGATGAAGAACAGCGTATGGCGGCACAACTCAAAGCCGTTCGTGAAGCTGTTTTACCAAATGGCGATATTACCGAAGCTTCTATTGATGCAGCAAAAGAGACTATCGAAGAACATGAACTTGATCTTGATGGTTTTTTAACTGCTATTGAAAAAGTTTCAGAATAAGCTACCATAGAGAGTCATTGGGACTCTCTATTACAATACTATCCTTTTAAAACACCCCTCATTTTTCTGCACCTTACATTCCTAGCTCTTTTTTAGCCATTATTAGAGATAATTGCATCACTATAAAGAGGACACATTATGAAAATATCAGAAAACAAAGTTGCCACAGAATTAAACCAAAGTCGTCAAACCTTCGCCTACTGGAAAAAAGAGCGTCCTGAAGTCTATAACACCATTCGTGGATACTACGAACTAAGAGAAGCTTTAGAAGCAGAAAACCCAGACATTGAAGCAATGCGTAAAATCATCGAAAATGTAGGTAAAAACATTTCAGGTCTCACCGAACAACTCGAACAAACTACACTACAAGAGTTAGAAAAGCGTATGGAAGCGTCAAAAACAGACAAAACAAAATTCAAAGTATTATCAGAATATCGCGCAACACTAAAAAAATATCCAAAATGGAGCGAGCTAAAAGCCTCTTATCAAAAATATAAAAGAGCATAGAATCTCTTCTTCTATTTAGAACTATATACCCCAAACAGTAGACCTTGCATCAAGTGTGTATAGCACACTTATGGGAATAGAGTAAGAAGGGAGAGCTTCCTATTCCACAATCTTATTAATAATAAAAAGTTGCAACTCTTTTTTAGGAATATCTTGCTCTAAAGCTTCTGAATAAAGTTTTGCAACCTTAGCATGATAATCATCATAAGGAAAATGTGGAAAATGATTTTTCCAAGCTTTTTGAATCAAACGTTTTGATATTAACTCAATTAATGTCGCTTTAAATATCGCAAATGAAGCAAAAAAGATAATCGTCATAGCAATAGAAAGTAAAATAAGTATATGACAATCGATATGGACAAGAACAAAATGAATTATTCCCGATACAAACAGTACAAAGATATTCCAAAATACACCAAAAACGATATACATACGTCCTAAACGTACTCTAAAACCTTGAATATTTTTTTGGAGGTCTACGCCATCATCAAAGTTTTTATTGGCTTGGAGTAGCTCTATATACAGCATCGGCTGATCAGAAAACTTAAAGATGTAGGGTGTGATATATCGACTTGCAAAACGAACTAATAAATTTCGCATCTAAACTCCTTCTTTTCGTCTTATTATAGCGTCTTTAAAACCCCATGAGCGTCTAGCTTCACGTAAAACACGTTTATTTAAATCACAGATCATCAACTCTTCACTATTTCCAAGATGTGCTTCCACTTCACCAAAAGGATTTCCTAAAATAGAGTCCCCATAAAAGTTCCATGAGCCATCCTCAGACTTGTATTCACCAATACGATTTGCTCTTAAAATATAGCAGTTATGAGTAAATGCTCGCATCTTAATAAGTTCTTGCCAACGTTCACCTGACTCAAAAGTAGCTACACTTGGTACTAAAATCACATCAACATTTTTTTGACTAATAGCTTCAAACATCGGATCAAAATGCAGTTCAAAACCACCCATCATTGCAAACTTAAAGCCATCTATATTAAACGTCATTGGAGCACGAAGAGGTGCTACTTCATTGGCAAAAAAACGTTCTTCATTCCAATGGGAATAATTGAGTAGCAGTTGTTGGTAATAATAACTCGTAGAACTAGGAGCGAACTTCACAACACATTTATAAGGTTTACTCTTTTTAACCACTATCATAGAGGCAACAATCGTCATCCCGTAGGTAGCTGCAAGCTCACGTAACACCTTTGCATGGTGATCTGATTGTTCACGTATCATCGCTATTGGCATGGTCTCTAACTCTTTAAAAAAAGGCGCTAAAATCCCCTCACCTAAAAGAAGTAACTTAACCTTCTTTTTCTGGGCAATACGTACATAGTTATAGAGTTTGGTGGAACTCATACCGATGGAAGGAAGTTGAAGTACGGCTACACGCATGTTTTTGTTGGGTATTTTGTGGGTTAGTTTTGGGTTAGTTACGGGTTAGTTTTGGGTTAATTACGGATAAAAGCTAAAAAAGCAAAGCACCCGTAACTAACCCAAAACTAACCCGTAACTAACCAACTTCCCCTTGCTACCCTTCTCCTCGTTTCATAGTCTCTATCTGAAGTTTCGCATTTTCTAAAATTGCCTGTGCTTCTTGTAGTTCTTTAACACCCTCTTCATAAGCCTTAACACTATCACTAAGTGTAATATTAGGGTTCATTAACTTCTCTAAAATTGCTTTAGAGTTTTCTAATTTTTCTTCAAAACTTTTCTGTTTAGCCATCAAGTGCCTCTTTTATATAAGTATCAAATTTATCAAGTTCTACTAAAAAAGCGTCATGTCCATAGTCACTTTTTACTGCTAGATAGCTGTGATTGTTGTTTCCAATAGCTATCAATTCATCACGTATTACTTCCATCTCTTGAGGAGCAAAAAGCATATCTTTTTCAAAACTCACCATATAGAGTTTTGATGTAATCTCTCTTAGTGCATCACTTAAAGAGTCAAATCCACGTTCCAAATCAAAGATATTAATCGCCTTTGTAATGTAGAGATAAGTTAAAGGATCAAACCATTTTGTAAAATTGTAGCCATTATACTCTAAATACGACTCCACTTGAAACTTACCAAAAAGTTCAAAAAGGCCATCATTACGTTTGTATTCACGACCAAATTTTGACTGCATAGATGCATGTGATAAGAAGCTAATATGCCCTGCCATACGTCCTACTGCCATACCTGCTAAACCATTTTCTTTAATATCTTTCGCTTCATAATAGCCCTTTTTAAAATCAGGATCTTTGAGTATCGCTTCTTGGGCTACCTTGTTAAAAGCGATTGCCCAAGGTTGGGTAGCATAGGTTGTGGCTAAGGCGATAATCTTTTGGGCAAAGTTGGGATAGTGAATCGCAAACTGTAAAGCCTGCATACCTCCCATAGAACCACCAACAATGGCATAAACGCTATGAAGTCCTAACTTATCAAATAAAATACGTTGTGCTTTTACCATATCTTTTATTGTGACAACAGGAAACTTATAGCGTGCAGCCTCATAGGAAGGTGCCATAGGAGACATCGGACCTGTAGAGCCAAAACATGAGCCAATAACATTTGTTGAAATAACATAATACTTATCGGTATCAATAGTTTTACCCGAACCAATCAAACCATCCCACCAACCTGGTTTATTTTCGCCTTCATAGAGACCTGCTGCATGATGAGACCCTGTCAAAGCATGACAAATGACCACAACATTTGACTTGTCTTCATTTAAGTGCCCATAAGTCTCATAGACAATATCATAGGGTTCTAAGATACGCCCACTCTCAAGATAGAGGGGATTAGTAAAGTGTTCAGTATGTACTTTTAAATTTAAATCCGCGATAGTTATGCCTCTAATGCCTGTTTGATATCTGTTATTAAATCATCAATATCTTCAAGGCCTGCTGAAATACGCACCATAGCAGAAGGAACACCACAAGCAACTAACTCTTCTTCATTTAATTGCTGATGTGTTGTTGATGCCGGATGGGTAATAATTGACTTTGAATCACCAATATTGACTACTAAAGAGTAAAGTTTTGTAGCATCAACTACTTTTTTAGCCGTCTCAAAATCAGCTACTTCAAAACTTAGAAGCCCTGAACTACGTCCTTTGTCAAAATACTTTTGTGCCATAGTATAGTTACTATCAGATGTAAGACCCGGGTAGTTTACTTTTTGTACCCCACTGTGTGTCTCTAAAAATTCAGCTAATTTAAGTGCATTTTCAGAGTGTGTTCTCATACGAAGGGCTAGTGTCTCTAAACCTTGGATAAAAAGCCATGAGTTAAAAGGTGACACCACCGCACCTAAGTCACGTAAAAGACTTAGCCGACCACGAAGTGTGTAAAGTGGAAGCGGAACATCCACATACACAAGTCCATGATACGATGCATCCGGTTCGTTAAACTGTAGATAACGTGGATTACCTTTAATTTTAGCAACAAGACCTTTACGTTCAACCATAATCCCACCAATAGCAAGCCCCTGTCCTGTAGTATATTTACTAGCAGAATGAACAATAATATCAACACCATGATCAAAAGGACGACAAAGCGCTGGAGTAGCAACGGTGTTATCAACAATGGTTAAAATATTATACTTATTTGCTATTTCAGTAATAGCTGCAATATCGGCAACATCAATACTTGGATTTGTCAAACTCTCAAAAAAGACTACCTTTGTTTTATCATCTACTAAGGCTTCAATTGTTTCAGGTTTGTGAACATCAAAGTAACGTGCTTCAATTCCAAAACGCTTTAGTGTATGACTCGCTTGTGTTAGTGTACCGCCATAAAGTTGTGATGCACAGATGATGTTATCACCCGCTTCTGCTGCATTAACAATTGCATAAAAGATAGCAGCCATTCCACTCGCTGTTGCAAGTGACGCTTCCCCACCCTCAAGAGCTGTAAAACGTTTTTCAAACACATCCGTAGTGGGATTGTTAAGACGGGTATAGATGTTTCCAAGCTCTTTAAGTGCAAAAAGATTTGCCGCATGTTCAACATCACGAAACTCATAGGCTGTTGTTTGGTAGATAGGTACTGCCATAGTCCCTTGAGAGTCTTTGTCATATCCTGCGTGGAGTGCTTCAGTTTGAAAGTGCATCATTTTCCTTTGTTTCTTCATCTGTATAAATGACTAATGTACCTGCCATTATGTCATGTAAACCCCGCTTATCTTTGCGAAAAGCAACCATTATAAAACCTATTAAAAGGGTCATTGTTGAGATGATATAGCCGAGGGAACGTGTTAAAGCTTGTACACTACTCACATCATTTAAGGTCTTAGCATCTACGATTTTGATATGCATCATATGTTTACCCGGTGTGGCACCCTTCCATCGCTTCCAAAAAAGTACCGTCACCATCAAGACTGAAAATTCAAAAAGAAGTTCCCATTTCAGAGATGTTACCGGAGCTTGATTTAAAGCATGTGTGGCATCACCACGCATAGCATAGCTAAGATTTTGCTGATACTGTGCCCAGTCAAACCACTCACCGCCACTTAAAAAGTAGATTACCAGACCTACAGGAACAGCGAGAAAAAGGGTATCTAAAAAAGAGGCTATAAAACGTACACTAAAACCTGCATATCGTATGTTTTGTTTTTGACTGTTGCTGTTTGATGTATCTACTGTTTTAGACATTATCTTTTTTCTCCGGTCAAAAGTTTTTTACTCTTACGTTGTTCTAAATTCTCAACATATTTATTGCGGTTATAGCGTATCAAAAAAGCTCTATTATTATACTACACACTACAATGAGCAAAGCCCATTATAGTGGCAGGGACTCACCGTCCCTACAACCCCCTAAAGTCTTCTTTTCGATAAACACGTTGTTCTAAATTCCTAACATATTTATTGCGGTTATAGCGTATCAAAAAAGCTCTATTATTATACTACACACTACAATGAGCAAAGCCCATTATAGTGGCAGGGACTCACCGTCCCTACAACCCCCTAAAGTCTTCTTTTCGATAAACACGTTGTTCTAAATTCCTAACATATTTATTGCGGTTATAGCGTATCAAAAAAGCTTTTAGCTTTTCTTGATACTTCTTTGACTAAACGTGATAGTTAGGGGCTTCTGCTGTGATTTGAACATCATGAACGTGAGACTCTTTGAGTCCTGCGCTTGTGATTTCAACAAACTCTGCTTTGTCCCAGAATGTTGTGATATCTTTTGATCCACAGTATCCCATTGAAGCACGAAGCCCACCCATCATTTGATGTACAATTCCTGCAATAGAACCACGGAAAGGCACACGTCCTTCAATACCTTCTGGAACTAACTTATCTGCAGCAGTTCCTTCTTGGAAATAACGATCATTACTCCCTTTTTGCATCGCACCAATACTTCCCATACCACGGTATGATTTGTACTGACGTCCTTGAAAGTTAATAAGTTCACCTGGAGACTCTTCTGTACCTGCAAGCAGTGATCCTGCCATAATACATGAAGCACCAACCGCAAGTGCTTTAGCAATCTCACCTGAATACTTAATACCACCATCAGCAATAATTGGTACACCAAGTTCACGACCAACTTGTGAACACTCATCAATTGCAGAAATTTGAGGAACCCCAACACCTGCAACAATACGTGTTGTACAGATAGAACCAGGACCGATACCAACTTTAACTGCGTCAGCACCTGCGTCAGCTAAGGCACGAACAGCCTCACCGGTTGCAACATTACCCGCAATAATATCAATTTCCATCTCTGCTTTAATAGCACGAACTGTATCTAAGATACCTTTTGAGTGACCATGTGCAGAGTCTAAAACAAGAACATCAACACCTGCATCAACTAGTGCTTTAGCGCGGTCCATTTGACCTACACCAATAGCAGCTCCAACACGTAAACGACCAAAGTCATCTTTGTTAGCATTGGGATACTCAATACGTTTTTTGATATCTTTAATGGTAATAAGCCCTTTTAAGAAGCCCTCGTCATCAATAATAGGCAGTTTTTCAATTTTATGCTCATGCATTACTTCTGCTGCTTGGTCTAAAGAGATACCTTTAGATGCTGTAATTAGAGGCATAGCTGTCATTACATCTTCTGCTTTTTTACGATAATCTTTTTCAAAACGCATATCACGATTTGTTAAAATACCTAAAAGTTTATTGTGACCATCAACAACAGGAACACCTGAAATTTTAAACTCACTCATCAACTCTTCAGCTTCTGCTAACGTCGCATCAGGATGTACAAAAATTGGATCAATAATAATGCCACTCTCAGACTTTTTAACCTTACGTACTTGCATTGCCTGAGTCTCTGTATCCATATTTTTATGAATAATACCAATTCCACCTAAATGTGCCATAGCAATTGCAGCGCGATACTCAGTAACCGTATCCATTGCAGCAGATACCATAGGGATTTTAAGTGCAATGTTTTTTGTTAACATTGTTTCTAAACTAACTTCTCTTGGAAGAACTTCTGAATATTGTGGTACTAATAAAACATCTTCAAATGTCAGTGCGCGTTTACGAATGTTCATGTGGTTTCCTTGTTTATGATTTTAATTGTGTTTCGAGGCTTAGTGCGCCATCAAAAAGTGTCTGTTCTGCAAAAGGTGCTGCAATAAGTTGCAACCCAACTGGCATACCATTTTCTGCTGTATCCACAGGAAGTGAGATAGCAGGTAGTCCTGCTAAATTCACAGAAATTGTGTAGATATCCGAAAGATACATCTCTAGTGGATCTTCTAACTCACCAAACTCATAAGCAGTACGAGGTGCTACGGGAGAGAGGATAAGATCAACATCATTAAAGATTTTATTGTACTCCTCTTTTATCAATGAACGGACTTTTTGAGCCTTAACATAGTAAGCATCATAAAAGCCCGAAGAGAGTACAAAATTCCCTAGTAAGATACGACGTTTTACTTCATCACCAAAACCTTTTGAACGGGTTTGAATGAAGGTGTCCTTGAGGTTTTCACCCTCTTGACGGTTACCATAACGGATACCATCATAACGTGCCAAGTTTGTAGTAGCTTCCGCTGTTGCTGTAATGTAATACGCTGAAATATCATACTTACCATCAAGCAGTTCACGCTCAACAATAGTATGTCCTGAAGCTTTTAAGGCATCAATAGCTTTTGTATAGGCTTTTTTAACATCATCACTCGCATTTTCAATATGTGAAGGGATGATAGCAATGGTCATTTTACGAGATGCATCAAGTTTATCAGCAACTTTATCATTCATGTTTGCAGAAGTAGAATCTTTTTCATCATATCCGCTGATCATGTCATAAAGGATTGCAGCATCTTCAACATTTTGTGTCATCGGTCCAATCTGATCAAGTGAAGAGGCATAAGCACCCAAACCATAACGAGATACACGACCATAAGTAGGTTTCATTCCAACAATACCACAAAAAGCAGCTGGTTGACGAATCGAACCCCCTGTATCAGAACCGAGTGCTGCAATAGCAAGCCCTGCCCCAACAGCCGCAGCAGAACCCCCTGAAGAGCCTCCTGGTACGCATGAAGCATTATGTGGATTTTGTGTTTTACCGTAAAAGCTCGACTCGGTTGTTGAACCCATAGCAAACTCATCCATATTAGTACGACCAAACGGAGCACAACCTGCTGCTTTCAAACGCTCTATAACCGTAGCATTATAAGGTGCAATATACCCTTGTAAGATATTTGACCCTGCCGTAACCGACCAATCTTTAACTTGGATATTATCTTTAATGGCAATAGGAATTCCCTCGCCAACATTAAGAACTTCAACATAAGCATTAAGGTCAGAACGTGCCTCAATCTTTGTTTTTAAGTCCTCTTTGAATGTTGCTAACTCTTCTTTAGAGAGAGCTAATGCTTCTTTAAGTGTTATCACTATGCTTCCTTTGATTTTTTAGCTAATTTAACCGCAGCGATACCCATCGCTATAAGAACAAAAATTCCACCAACAGTTTCGAGTATAAAACTAAAAGGTACGGGTTGTGAAATATCCACTATGCTACTACCTTAGCACAACGTTCACAAGCACAATCTGGCTCGCTTGATACAAATTTCCAACAACGTGGACATTTTTCAGCTGTTGCGAAAGCAACACTAAACTGCGTACCCTCTACTTCAAAACTACCTACATTTTCACCTGCATTTTCAGGATTAATTCCTGAAACTACAAACCAATCTTCAGCTTCAATTTTTTCAAATGAAGTGATAACAGAAGATGTTGTTGTAATCACTAACTCAAGAGTACTTTTAATACGTTTATCTTTTTTAAGGGCATCTACAATCTCATAAAACCCTTCACGAGCTTTCATCATGTAGGCTTCATTAAAATCTGTTTCACCCGCTTGAATAGGTGAATACACTACTTCAAAGATATCATTAGCTCCCGCTTTTACAACTTCTGGGGCACTCTCTAAAATCTCATCACAAGTATAAGTAAGGATCGGTGCCATTAAGCCAAGAAGCGATTTCGTTATCATAGCCATTGCACTTTGAGAAGCACGACGATGAGCATCATCTTGTCCATCACAATAGAGTCTATCTTTTGTAATATCGATATAAACACCACTTAATTCATTAACAATAAAGTTGTTTAAAAGGCTCATACCTTGTACTAAATTATATGCTGTGAAATGAGCATGAACTTCATCAAGTACTTTTTTAGCCTTTACAACAATCCATTGGTCAAGAACACCTAAGTCCTTAAAGTCCATAATGGTCTCGAGGTCATTGATATTTGCCAACATAATTCTAAACGTATTACGAAGTTTACGATACGACTCAGAGGTCTGTTTTAAAACTTCGTCAGAGATTTTCTGATCATTTTGATAGTCTGTTGAGGCTACCCAAAGACGCAAGATTTCAGAGCCATACTGCTTAATGATTTTGTCAGGAGCAATAACATTACCCTTAGACTTCGACATTTTTTGACCCTTACCATCCATAGTAAAACCATGTGTGATTAAACTTTTGTATGGAGCTTGTGCATTCACAGCTGCTGATAAAAAGAGTGATGACTGGAACCAACCACGATGTTGGTCAGAACCTTCAAGATATAGATCAGCTTGAAACTGACCTGCATCATAGTTACGTGATTTAATAACCGCGTTCCATGTAGCACCCGAGTCAAACCATACATCTAAAATATCTGTTACTTTTTCAAGTTCATCAGCTTTATAACCTGATCCTGGATAGAGAAGGTTCTCTAAAGGCATGTTATACCAAGCATCACTCCCTTGCATCTCAAAGATCATCGCAACAAAGTTTAAAACTTTTTCATCAAAAAGTACTTCACCCGTTGCTTTCACACGAAAAAATGCAATAGGAACACCCCAATCACGTTGACGAGAGATACACCAATCAGGACGATTTTCAACCATAGAAGTCAGACGTTTACGTCCAGTTTCAGGATAAAAAGTTGTCTCATCAATACCTTGCATTGCTAACTCACGAAGTGTTTTCTCTTCGCCCACTGGCGTGCCATCAACGGAGATAAACCATTGACGTGTTGCACGAAAGATAAGTGGTGTATGAGAACGCCAACAGTGTGGATACGAGTGCACAAATTTTGATACTTTTAAAAGTCTATCACCTAAAAGTTCTAAAATAGGTTCGTTACATTTAAAGATATGTTTACCAACAAACTCTTCCGGATTTGGTAGAAGTTTTTCGCGTACTAAAGTCGCATCATAACAACCAGTTTCATCAACAGGCATGACTACATCAAGGTTATACTTAAGACCGATACGGTAATCATCTTCACCATGACCAGGAGCCGTATGAACACATCCCGTACCAGAGTCCATTAAAACATGATCTCCTAAAACAATATGTGAAGCATGACCATTAAGCGGATTGATAGCATGTAGATTATCAAAGATAGTACCTTCAAAAGTCTGTACTACTTCACCCTTAACAACATCTTCTTTTAACATATCTTCATAACGTGCTTGAGCTACGATGTAGCCATCTGCTGTACGCACATATTTTTCCTCAGGGTTTAAAGAGATACCCGTATTTGCAGGAAGTGTCCATGGCGTTGTTGTCCAGATAACTAAAGCGGCATCGCCTTCAATAGAAGCACGTACCTTAGCCTCATCACTTAACTCAAATGCTACATAAATTGAGTGAGACTCTTTATCTTCGTACTCTACCTCTGCTTCTGCGAGTGCGGTACGTTCTGCCCATGACCAGTAAACAGGTTTAGAACGTTCTATCAGAAGCCCTTTTTGTGCTACTTCACACAAGGTACGATAGATATTTGCTTCAAATTTATAGTCCATCGTTACATAAGGTTTGTCCCAATCAGCGATAATCCCAAGTTGTTTAAACTCATCACGTTGAATATCTACAAATTTTGCAGCATGCTCACGACAAAGTTTACGTACTTCACCTGTTGAAAGAAGCTCTTTTTTCTGTTTCCCACCAAGTTTTTTCTCAACTTGTTGTTCAATTGGTAGACCATGACAGTCCCAACCTGGAGTAAAACGCACTGATTTACCATTAAAATAGTGGTGTTTAACAATAATATCTTTTAAAATTTTATTTAACGCATGTCCAATATGCGTGTGCCCATTTGCATAAGGAGGACCATCATGAAGGGTAAATGATTCAGCGCCATCACGAAGTTTTTTCATTTTGGTGTAAACATCATTTTCAAACCATGAGGCATAACGCTTAGGTTCATTGTTAATTAAGTTCCCACGCATTGGGAAAGTTGTTTGTGGTAATAGTAGGGTATCTTTGTAATCCATCATCTGCCTATTTTATAGAAGTAGTTTCGTAAAATTTTTGCATTATACTGTGTATGTGTTTAACACTTTGTTAAACATGTTATACTCTTTTATCAAATTACCTTAACAAAGGCATATACAGCCCATGAAAAAGCATCTTTTCTTTGTAGGAAAAAAATTCAAATTCAATACTTCTTTACATGAATATATCATGCGAGAGGTAGAAGAAAAAATCACTAATGTTGATTCCATTCACTACTTTAATGACTCCGATAAATCACTGTTTTTACAATTAGAACAGATTGTCACAACCCCTTGTCAACTGATTATTATCACCAATAGAAATAGCTTTTCAGTTGTAGGTAAGCTCCTAAGTACCATTACTCAAGACAATCAAGTCTTACAAGATAAGATGCTTATACCATCGCAAACAACACTTTATGAAGACAACACCTATCTTTTAGAACATCAAGGTGCTCTTATAAATGTCATGCAAGTTGTTGAAGGTGAATATCTTCCTCAAATCCTAGTAGGTGAGGATAATCCTTCTGCTTTAATTCAAGTTTTTGAAGAAGATATACAAAGTTCATCAGCACTTTTAGAGCCCCTAGCTCAAACCTTTGAAGTGAAACTCGATTTCACCCAAGTAGTTGAAGGATGGCTTATTCTCCATATAGAGAGTAATCGTTATGGAAATATCTCAAAGTTTATTGATGCCGCCAAGCAGTTGATGTCAAAAAACATCATCACAGCATCAAACATCTGTACTTACATCATAGAAAAACTTCGTACAGCCAACAAAAAAATATCTTTTGCTGAGAGTTGTACCGGAGGGATACTTGCATCAAAGTTTACTCAAATCAGTGGTGCTTCGACTGTTTTTGATGGTTCTCTAGTGACCTATTCCAATCAGCTCAAATCTGCTTGGTTAGCTGTAGAAGATGCTACTTTAGAAGAAAATGGTGCTGTAAGTGCTGAAGTTGTAGCACAAATGAGTGAAGGCGCACTCAATGTCTCTTACGCAGACTATGCTATCTCAGTAAGTGGTATTGCTGGACCCGATGGTGGTAGTGTTGAAAAACCTGTAGGCACCGTATACATCAGTGTACATTCTAAAACAGCTGAGAAAACACAGCATTTAGCACTAAGAGGAGACCGAAATTATGTCCAAGATCAGAGTGCTTTTTACGCTATTAAAATGCTACTTTTGTTGGATA